>Ga0182735_1000325_pt1 | contig 42135 bp, 44 predicted proteins | sample eDN5th30CKraftMG_FD_128524 | JGI IMG/M metagenome (GOLD analysis project Ga0182735, IMG submission 128524) | Enriched Miracle-Growth compost microbial communities from Emeryville, California, USA - eDNA 5th pass 30_C Kraft MG (version 2) (version 2) ...
CATCGGCCGCATGCGCCGCCCCTGGCCCAGAAAGACCAATCTGGCCCAACTCGACGACACCGCCTTCACCGCGGCCCTGCTCGCCTACAACAATACCCCTAGAAAATGCCTTGACTGGAGAACGCCAGCCGAGACCTTCTCTCAACACCTGTTGCACTTCGAACGAGAATCCACATCCCGGCTTTCGCCGGGATGACGGGCGGTGGGTGGGTGACGCAAACAGATTCAACAGTCAAATGTGAACACTTCCCCTCAAGGGGGGAGGGAGGCGATGGGGCCAAATCCCACCCACAATCGCTTTCCCCGGGCTTGACCCGGGGACCATTCAGAATATACGTCGCGCCGAGAGCGACCCTGCGGATCACGTCCGCGGGAAGCGATTGTGGAAGGGGCAGCAGTCTTCCTCATGCACGGTCACGCCGGGCATGAGGAACGCCGCCTTACGCCCCTTCAGGCGTATATCCGGCTTCCCGGATCGCCTCTGCACCCTTCGTAGCATCACCCGTGAATGCCACGCGGTGTTGCTCCAGGTCGATTTGGACTTCCGCGCCGGGCAGCGCCTCCTCAAGCGCCTTGCGCACCGTGCCGACGCAGTGGCTGCAGGTCATGTCGTTGACGGTGAAAACGGTTTTGGTCATGTCAACGTCCTTTCGATGTGTGGGTTTCGACCGGCTCTCCGCCGGCCAGATCTTCGAGAATGGGGCAGTCGGGGCGCTCGTCGCCGTTGCAGCAATGGACGAGATGTTTGAGCGTGCCGACCATGCCTTCGAGCTCGGCGATCTTGGTTTCGAGCGCCTTGATGTGGTCTGTGGCGATGGCCTTGACCTCGGCGCTGGCCCGGCTCCTGTCCTGCCAGAGCCCCAATAGGGTCGCCGTCTCCTCGACCGAAAAGCCGAGCGTCCGCGCCCTTTTGATGAAGCGCAGCGTATGCACTTCATCGGGGGCATAGACGCGGTAATTGCTCTCGGTGCGGAGTGGCGGCCGGATCAGGCCGATGGATTCATAATAGCGGATCATCTTGGCCGATACGCCCGAGGCGCTGGCCGCTTCGCCGATATTCATGCGGTTTCTCCCTCGATGCTGATGGGCCGGACGCCGCGCAGGCGCTGCGCATTGCCGACCACGAAAACGCTCGACAGCGCCATGGCGCCGGCCCCGATCATCGGCGACAGCAGAATGCCGAAGGCGGGATAGAGCACGCCCGCCGCCACCGGAATGAGCACGACATTATAGGCAAAGGCCCAGAACAGGTTCTGCGCGATATTGCCCATGGTCGCCCGGCTCATGGTGACGGCGTTGAGGACGCCGCGCAGGTCGCCGCCCAGCAGCACCACATCGGCGCTCTCGATGGCGGCATCCGTGCCGGTGCCGACGGCAATGCCGATATCGGCTTCCGCCAGCGCCGGCGCGTCATTGATGCCATCGCCGACATAGGCCACCTTGCGGCCGCCCTGGCGCAGCGATTTCAGCGCTTCGACCTTGCCGGCGGGCAGCACTTCGGCGCGCACTTCGTCAATGCCGAGTTCCCGCGCCACGGCTTCCGCCGTCAGGCGGTTGTCGCCCGAGATCATCGCCGTCCTGAAGCCGAGCCTATGAAGCGCGGCAATGGCGCCATGGGCCATGGGCTTGATCCGGTCGGAAACCGCAAGCGCGGCGGCGAGCTTGCCGTCGACCGACATCAGGATCGGCGTCTTGCCTTCGGCGGCGAAGCGGTCGATGGCGGCGGCGAGTGCTCCGGCATCGCGATCGGCGAACATGGCGGGCGAGCCGAGCACGACGATGCGATCATTGGCAACGCCGCTAATGCCGCGCCCGTTGAGGGCCTCGACATTGCCGGCGTCGGCCAGGCTGATGCCCCGCTTTTCGGCCTCCGCAACCACGGCTTTGGCGATCGGATGCTCCGAGCGTTCCTCCACCTGGGCGGCAAGGCCGAGCATTTCGGTTTCGTCGAAGCCTTCGGCCACGACGATATCGGTGAGGCTCGGATGCCCTTCGGTCAGCGTGCCGGTCTTGTCGAAGGCGATGATCCGGGCTTCGCGCAACTGCTGCAGGGCTTCGCTCTTGCGGAACAGGACGCCGAGTTCGGCCGCGCGGCCGGTGCCGACCATGATCGAGGTCGGCGTCGCAAGGCCCATGGCGCAAGGGCAGGCGATGATGAGAACGGCCACGGCGTTGACGAGGCCGAACACATAGGCCGGCTCCGGTCCCCACAGGGTCCAGACGGCGAAGGTCAGGGCGGCGGCGGCGATCACCGCCGGCACGAACCAATAGGTCACCTTGTCGACCAGCGCCTGGATCGGCAGCTTGCCGCCCTGGGCTTCTTCGACCATGCGGATGATCTGCGCCAGTATGGTATCGCCGCCGACCTTGGTGGCGCGGAAGCTGAAACTGCCCGAGGTGTTGAGCGTGCCGCCGGTGACGGCCGCGCCGATCCCCTTGGAAACCGGCATGGGCTCGCCGGTAATCATGGATTCGTCGATATGCGAGGCCCCTTCGACGATTTCGCCATCGACGGCGATCTTCTCGCCGGGGCGGACGACGAGGATGTCGCCGACAACGACCTCGCCAATGCCGATATCCATGGTCCTGCCATCCCGCACGACGCGGGCGGATTTGGCCTGTTCGCGCACCAGCCTCTGGATGGCCTCGCCGGTGCGGCCCTTGGCGAGCGCTTCGAGCCAGCGCCCGACCAGGATCAGCGTCACGATCACCGCGGCGGCTTCGTAATAGACATATTGCGCCGGAGCCGGCAGCACTTGCGGGGCGAAGGTCGCGACCGCCGAATAGAGATAGGCCGCGCCCGCGCCCAAGGCGACCAGCGAGTTCATCTCCGGGGCACCGCGCAGCAATGCCGGTATGCCGACCTTGAAGAAGCGCCAGCCGGGCACGAACAGCACGAAGCTCGCAAGCACGAAATAGGCGATATAGAGCACGTCCATCGACACGACGGACATCAGCCACATATGGAACGGCATATAGAGATGGCTCGTCATCTCCAGCACGAACAGCGGCAGGGTCGGAACGGCGGCGAGGATCATGTCGCGCCGTAATATGGCCGCGTCCTCATCGTGATGGTGATGGGCGTGATCGTGCCCGCCATCATGGCCGTGATGCGCCACTGGCGTGGGCCTCGCGCCATAGCCGGCCTTTTCGATGGCGGTGAACAGCGCGTCGACATTGTCGCTATCGGCCAGTTGAACCGTTGCGCGCTCCGTCGCCAGGTTCACCGAGGCCGAAGTCACCGAGGGCACCTTGAGCAGCGCCCGCTCCACCCGCGCCACGCAGGAGGCACAGGTCATGCCTTCGATATCGATGGAAACGGGCCGCGATTTCAATGCAGTTTCAGTCATGGGATCACCTCGTTCCAACTGCATATAAAGGTTCCAATAATGGGAAGGTCAAGGGTTCGGGCAACACCATGCGACGCGTTGGCACTGCGACCTTATCGCGGCTCGCAGGCGCGGGTCCGCGCGCCTATATCGGCTGCGTCAGGAGGCGCTCATGCAGCCCGCTGTTAAAGATACCGATATTCTCGAACTCCCCCGGCTTTGCCGCAGTTGCGAGGCCCGTCATCAGGGCCTTTGCGGCGTGCTGACACCCAATCAGCTCGCAACCGTCTCCCAGCACAGCCGCCGTACCCATCTCGATGCCGGCGAGACGCTGCTGGCCGACGCCATGCCGATCACCAGCTATGCCAATGTGTTGCGCGGAGTCGTCAAGCTCACCAAGGTCTTGGAAGACGGACGGCAGCAGGTGGTGGGGCTGCAATTCGCCCCGGATCTGCTGGGGCGGCTGTTTGCCCCCGAAAGCCGCGTTTCGGCCGAAGCCGCCTCCGGCGTCGATCTGTGCATCGTTCCGAAGCCCGTGCTGGAAACGATGGTTGCGGAGAATCCGGCGCTCGAGCATCGGCTGATGCTGCAGACCCTGCGCGAACTCGACGAGGCGCGCGACTGGATGGTGACGCTCGGGCGCAAGACCGCTGCCGAAAAGGTCGCGAGCTTCCTCTATCTCATCGCCACCCACCTCGACCCTGCCGACGATGCACCCTGCGCCAGCTTCGATCTGCCGCTGAGCCGGGCGGATATCGCCGATTTTCTCGGCCTCACCATCGAAACCGTGTCGCGCCAGATGACGAAGCTCAAGGCCGATGGAGTCATCGGGCTTAGCAATTATCGCCGGGTTTCGGTGCCGGACCTGGCGCGGCTCAGGGTGCGGTGCGGGTAGTGGTCTTGATGTCCCCTCCCCTTGAGGGGAGTGTTTCCATTGGACTGCGGGGGCATGATAACGCGATAGGAGAGTGGCCCGCGGCCTCGGGTCCAGGCCTGAGGATGTCTGTAGAAGCGGTTGTGGTTGTAGAACACCGAGCGCATCAACCACTCGATGTCACCCCGGCGAAAGCCGGGGTCCAGTTTCCTCGGTGGCGTCATTGAAACTGGTTCCCGGCTTCCGCCGGGATGACATGCGGTGGGTGACTGACGCAAACAGACTCAACAGTCCAACGTGAACACTTCCCCTCAAAGGGGGAGGGAGGCGATGGAGCCGAGACGTTTCGGCCCGCGCCCGGATGAGAGTGCTACGCGACGATCATCCCATCCCGCATCCGTACAACCCGATCCACCACCCCTTCGGCCAATTCGGCATGCGTGACCAGCACCACCGTCCGCCCGGCGCTCGCCGTCCGGAGGGTCTCGAAAAACGCCAGTTCCGCATTCCGGTCCAAGCCATTGGTCGGCTCGTCGAGCAACAGGACCGGGGCCGCCGACAACAGCGTGCGCGCAAGGCACAGGCGCCGTGTCTGGCCGGTGGAAACCGTGCTGCCCGCCTCCCCGAGAATGGTATCGAGCCCGCGCGGCAGGCTGCGGACGAAATCGGCGATCCGCGCCGCTTCCAGCGCCGCCCATAATGCCGGCTCGGGAGCGATGGCGCGTCCGATCAGGATATTGTTGCGGATGCTGTCGTTGAAGATCGGGCTATGCTGGCTCAGGAGCGCCATATGGGCATGAAGATCTTCAAGCCGGAGTGCCGGAAGCGGTATACCGCCAAGGGTGATGCGGCCCATATCCGGATCGTCGAGACGCAGCATCAGCGACAAAAGGCTGGATTTGCCGCTGCCGCTTGGGCCTGTGATAGCGACATGTTCGCCGGGCGCGATGGTGAGGTCGATGTCTTTCAGCACCATGCGATCCGGTTCGTAGCCGAAACCGACGCCCTGGAAGACGATGGAGCCTTCGATTAGCCGCGCCGGGTCGGCAGGATCGGCAATGCGGATGGGGGCATTGGCGATGGCCGTCAGCCGCTGGGCGGAGGCGAGGGACTGGCCGAGCTTGCCGGTGCTGCGCACAATGGCTGCCAGCGCCTCGAAGCTGCCAACGATGCCGAGCAGCAGCCCAACCAGCACCGGCCCGGATATGGCCTGCACATCAAGCGCCGCGATACCGGCCCATAGCGTACTGACCAGCGCCAGGGCGGCGAGCGTCTGTACGGCCCCGCCGGCCAGAGCGGTCCAGTTCGCAGCGGACAGGCGGCTCGTCTCCAGATCTTCCGCGATCATGTCGAACTCGGCCTGCGCTGCCCCCAGCCCTCCCAGGGCTTTGAGGTCCACATGGCCTTCCATGCCGTCGAGCACGCTCATGCGCAGCATTGCGCTCTGTTCGACCACTTCGGCGCCGGCCTTGCGGTTGATGCGGAGCAAAGCGGCAGGCACGCCGAGCGCTGCGGCGATGAAACTGATGCCATAGATGAGGGCTGCACCCGGCAGCAGCGCCCAGATGATGGCGGTCATGACCATTCCGATAAGTAGGGCAGTGGTGATCGGGCCGGCGGCGGTCAGGAACATGGTGTCGAGCCCGTCGACATCCGCCGTCAGCCGGCTGACGAGATCGCCATGCCGCAGCGATCGGTCGGCCAGCGGCAGGCGGGGAAACAGTCGGGCAAAGAGCCAGCCGCGAATATCGGCGAGCAGCCGCAGCGTCGCCTCATGCCCCACCAGCCTCTCGCCATAGCGCGCGAGAATGCGGATGAAGGAAAAGCCGCGCACCAGCGCCGAGGGCGCGAAGAGATTGAAGGCGAGCCCGGCCGTGGTGAGCGCCGCCGCCGTCAGGAACCAGCCGGAAGTTGCCAGCAGCGCCACCCCGGCGGCGAGGGTAATCAGCGACAGCAGCAGGGCAAGCCCCAGCGCCCCGGCCCGCCGGGTGATAATGGCATGCAGCCCCTTCATGCCATCGCTCCTTCCTCGACCGGCTCGAGGCGATGGTCCTCGATGCGATAGACCCGGTCCATCCGCGCCGCTACAGCCGCCGAATGGGTGGCGACGATCAGTGTGCGCCCGCCGGCGAAGCGTTTCAGCCCGTCGAGTACCTTCCGTTCGGTTTCGGCATCGAGATGCGCCGTGGGCTCATCGAGAAGGACGATACCGGGATCGCGCAGATAGATGCGGGCGAGGGCTACCCGCTGCGCTTCCCCGCCGGAAAGGCCGAGCCCGCCTTCGCCGAGCGGCGTATCGAGCCCATGGGGCAGGGGGCGGGTAAAGCCATCGACATGGGCCAGCGTCGCGGCAAGCTCCACCTCTGCCCGCTTGGTGCGCGGCCGGGCCAGGGCGATATTGCCGGCAATGCTGGTGTGGAACATGCGCGGCCGCTGCCCGAGCAAAGCGAGTTCGCCCCGCAATGCCGGTTCCGGCCAATCATCGAGCCGCCGCCCGCCTATTTCGATAATGCCCTCGATATTCCGCAGGCGCCCGATGGCCTCGAGCAAAGTCGTCTTGCCGATGCCACTCGCCCCGATGATGGCGATATGCTCGCCCGGCGCGATGGTGAGGTTCACATCGTGCAGCACCTCGCCGCCATCGGGCGTGGTGAGCCGCACACCGGCCAGCCGCACCCCCAGCGCCTTGCCGCTGCCGGTCGCGGCGTTTTCGAGCGGAATCGTTTTTTCCGGCAAATGGCCGAGGACCCGAGCCATCTCCTCAACCGCCGCCCGTGCCGAGGCGCGATCATGGTAATGCGCTGCCATCAGCCGCAGCGGATTATAGATTTCAGGCGCCATCAGCAGCAGGAACAGCCCCGTCGATAGCGTCAGCGGCGTCGCGCGCAGATCGAGAAAGCCGATATAGGTCAGCCCTACATAAAGTGCGATGCCGGCGACGCCGAGCGCGGCAAAGAATTCGAGCACCGCCGAAGACAGAAAGGCGATGCGCAGCACGCGCATGGTGCGGCGGCGCAATTCGTCGCTCGCCGCCACGATCCCTTCGGTTTCCGCCTCGGCCCGGCCGAACAGCTTCAGCGTCAACAGGCCACGCAAACGGTCGGCGAAACGTCCGCCGAGCAGCGACAGCGCCCGCGCCTGCCGGCGCGTCGCGATCTCGGCGCCCCAGCCGGCCAGTGCCATGAACAGCGGGATCAAGGGCGCGGTAACGAGAAACAAGAGCCCCGCAAGCCAGTCGAGCGGCAGGATGACGACGCCGAAGGCCAGCGGCAGAATGGCGGCCTGCACCATGGCCGGCAGATAGCGGGCAAAGAAGCCATCCAGCGCTTCGGTCTGTTCGATGATGACAGCGGCCGCCTCGCCGGAAGCGGGACGCGCCGATGCGCGGGGAGAACCGGCCAGCATCTGTGAAAACAGCCGCGTCCGAACGTCGCGCTTGATGGCTTCGCCGGCGGCCGATCCGGCGAAATCGCCGAGCGTCGCCAGCAGCACCCGCGCCACCAGCAGCATGGCGACGAGCTTGATGGAAGGGAGGAGCGCGGCAAGGCTCTCCCCGCCTTCAATGGCGCGGCCCAGCAGGCCTGCGAGGGTCCAGGCCTGCCACACCAGCAAGGCCCCGCCGACAAGCGGCGTCGCCAGCGCCACCCATAACGCGCCGCCGCCATACGCGCGAAGGCGCATCATCCATTGGTTGACCTGGTTTTGGTCCATGACCCTACTTTAGTTACATAGCGCCGCCGCCGCTTGATATGAATCAAGGCGGAATAGACAATTCAGCGCGATATATATCGCCATGACCGCCGCGACTCGCCTGCGGCAAGCATAGGGGCAAGATCGTCATGATCGACATGACCGTTGTCGAACTGTCGCGATGGCAGTTTGCCATCACCGCCATGTATCATTTTCTCTTCGTGCCGCTCACCATCGGCCTGTCGGTGATGATGGCGATCATGGAAAGCGTCTATGTGATGACGGGGCGCCAGGTGTGGCGGCAGATGACCCTGTTCTGGGGCACGCTGTTCGGCATCAACTTTGCCATGGGCGTCGCGACCGGGGTGGTCATGGAGTTCCAGTTCGGCATGAACTGGAGCTATTACAGCCATTATGTCGGCGACGTTTTCGGTGCCCCGCTCGCCATCGAAGGGCTGATGGCCTTCTTCCTCGAAGCGAGCTTTATCGGCCTCTTCTTCTTCGGATGGGATCGCCTGCCCAAGCTCGGCCATCTCGCCGTCACCTGGCTCGTCGCCCTCGGCACCAATTTCTCGGCGCTGTGGATTCTCATCGCCAATGGCTGGATGCAGAATCCGGTGGGCGCGCGCTTCAATCCCGATACCATGCGCATGGAGATCACCGATTTCGTCGCCGTGGTGTTCAATCCGGTGGCGCAGGCCAAATTCGTGCACACCGTCAGCGCCGGCTATGTGCTGGGCTCGGTGTTCATCTTCGCCATAAGCTGCCTGTTCCTGCTGCAAGGCAAACATGTCGAACTGGCCAAGCGCTCCATGGCGGTCGCGGCGAGCTTCGGCCTTCTCAGTGCGCTGTCGGTGGTCGTGCTCGGCGACGAAAGCGGCTATGTCGCGACCGAACATCAGAAGATGAAGATCGCCGCCATGGAGGCGATGTATGAAACCGAGCCGGCGCCAGCCTCGCTGACGCTCTTCGCCATACCCGGCCGCGAACCGGGCGAGCCGGCTTTCGAGGTGCGTCTGCCCTGGGTGCTGGGTCTTATCACCACCCGCTCCTTCGACCGTGAACTGCCCGGCATTCTCGATCTGACCGAGCATGCGGCGCTGCGCATCCAGAATGGCCTCATCGCCTACAATGCGCTGCAGGAAATCCGCACCGACCGCACCAATGAGGCCGCCCGCGCCACCTTTGACCAGCACTGGGCCGATCTCGGCTATGCGTTGCTGCTGAAGCGCTATCGCGCGGACATCGAAAATGCGACGCCGGAAGAGATCGTCCAGGCGGGCATGGACACCGTGCCGGATGTCTGGCCGCTGTTCTGGAGCTTCCGCATCATGGTGGCGGTGGGCTTCTTCTTCATCGCCTTCTTCGCCTTCTGGTTCTTCCGCGCCTCGACCGGCCGGCTCGATACCAACCGCCCGCTGCTATGGATCGGCTTTGCCGTGCTGCCGCTGCCATGGCTGGCCATCGAACTCGGCTGGTTCATCGCCGAATTCGGCCGCCAGCCCTGGGTGGTGGAAGGCGTGCTGCCGACCTTCTATGCGGCTTCGGGGCTGCATCTTTCCGATCTGGTGATTTCCATCGCCTTCTTCGTCACCCTCTACACCATCCTCGCCGCCGTCATGGTCTTCCTCATGGTCAAGACCATCAAAGCCGGGCCCAGGGACAATCTGCTGGCACCGGACAAGGACGACGACGATTTCGTCATGGTCGGCCTGCCGCCGGCCCAGGCCAAGCAGGAGTTCGGCGCATGAGCAGCATTCCTTTGGACTACGAAACGCTGCGCCTCATCTGGTGGGCGCTGCTGGGGATCATCCTGATCGGCTTCGCCGTTCTTGGCGGCCGCGATCTCGGGGTCGGGGCGCTGCTGCCCTTTGCCGCCCGCACCGATGCGGAAAGGCGGCTTCTGCTCAATCTCGTCGGCCCCACCTGGGAAGGCAACCAGGTCTGGCTGATCGTCGGCGGCGCGGCGATCTTTGCGGCCTTCCCCCCGCTTTATGCGGTCAGTTTCTCCGGCTTCTACCTCGCCATGATCCTGGTGCTGCTGGCGCTGATCCTGCGGCCGGTCGGCTTCAAATATCGCGGCAAGCTCAAGGATGCGCGCTGGCGCGCCGTCTGGGACTGGGTGCTGTTCATCGGCGGCTTCGTGCCGGCGCTGGTCTTCGGCGTTGCGCTGGGCAACGCCTTTGTCGGCGCGCCTTTCGCGCTCGACGATTCCATGCGCATTTCCTATTCGGGCAATCTTTTCGGGCTCTTCGCGCCCTTCGCGGTGCTGTGCGGCCTTGTCAGCGTCACGATGATCCTCGCTCATGGCGGTGCGGTCATTGCCGGCCGCACCGAGGGCGCCATTGCCGAACGCGCCCGCAATTACGGCATGATTGCCGCTCTCGCGACAATTGTGCTCTTCGCCCTTGGCGGGCTTTGGGCCGCCTTCGGCCTCGACGGCTATGTGGTCACCCAGGCTACAGATCCCGGTTCCGCCATCGATCCACTTAGCAAGACGGTCGAATTGCAGCGTGGCGCATGGCTCGGCAATTACGGGCGCTATCCATGGATGATGATCGCGCCGGTCTTGGGCTTTGCCGGCATGCTGCTGGCCATTCTCGGCTTCCGCCTGCGACTGGGCTTCGGGACGCTGCTTTCGACCAGCATCGGCCTCTTCGGCATCGTCGCCACCGCCGGCCTGTCGCTGTTCCCGTTCCTCCTGCCGTCTTCGACCATGCCGGCTTCGAGCCTGACGCTGTGGGATGCGACTTCCAGCCAGTTAACCCTGTTCATCATGCTGCTGGTGACGGGCTTCTTCCTGCCCATCATCCTCATCTATACGAGCTGGATTTTCTACATCATGCGCGGCCCGGTTTCGGCCGAGAGCATCGACAAGAACCCCAACGCCTATTAGGAGGCGCCCATGTGGTATTTTTCCTGGATACTCGGGCTCGGGCTCGCCTGCAGCTTTGGCATTCTCAACGCCATGTGGTTCGAGATGCGCGAAGACCGCCGCCATGCGCAGGAGCGCAAGAGGCAGGCCTTAACGGGCTCTCAACCATAGCTATATTCGTCTGGCGCATGGCTGGCTTGAGATCAGGCCGACTACTCATCTCGACTCCTTCGCTATAGATAACGCGCATCAAAAGAAGGGGAACAGAAACCATGAACATCCGCCAGAAATTCGCTCAATATGCCCAGTATCAGCGCACTATTCGCGAGCTGAACGCTCTCGATAACCGCCAGCTGGCCGATCTCGGCATCACCCGCTCCGACATCAAGCAGATCGCACGCGGCAAGGCATTCTAATCAGCCGCTTTCCAGCGCTGCGTTGAAGACGAAGGCGTCCATCAGGGCGCCTTTTGCTTTTCTGGTATGGCTGCTCCTTTGGGCATGTTCGCTACCCAGCCCTCGGTGTCATTCCGGCGAAAGCCGGAATCCAGTTTCCGGGGTCTTCCTTAAATTGGTTCCCGGCTTTCGCCGGGATGACGGCTGGTGGGCGTGGCAACACCTACCGGATCAAATCCGCCGCCTGCGCCCCGAGCGCGGCGATGAGGTCATCCGGCTTCATCCGGATCTGCAATCCCCGCTGGCCGCCATTGAGGAAGATTTCATCCTCGAGCGTCGCCAGTTCCTCGACCGCGGTCGGCACCTGCTTTTTCTGCCCGAACGGGCTGATGCCGCCGACCTTGTAGCCGGTCAGACGCTCGGCATCGGCGGGCTTCATCATCTGCGCGCTCTTGCCGCCAAAGGCGGCGGCGAGCTTTTTCATGTTCACTTCCTCGTCGGAAGGCACCACCACGCAGACCGGCTTGCCATCCACCTCCGCCATCAGCGTCTTGAGCACGATCGAGGGTGAAACCCCCATCGCCTCGGCCGCCTGCAATCCGACCCGGTCGGCATCCGGATCATAGTCGTAATGTGCGAGCGTGAACGGCTTGCCGGTCTTGCCGAGGGCCAGCGTTGCGGGTGTGGTCTTGGACATGGTTTCCTTTTAGGCCATCGCCATGGCGAGGCAAGAGCCTGTCTCGTGTCCCCGTTCTCGGCGGTTTCACAGCACTTTACCCCAGTTGGGTCGGCCATCGATTCCGGCTATAACAAAGCCATGAGCACCCTCGAACCCGTCGCACCCGCAAGACCCGCGCCCCGGCATCCGGACCCGGCCATCCGGCTCAACGGCAAGCCGTTGAGCTTTGCCGATATTGCCCGCATCGGGGCCCGCCGCGCCTGGCTCGTCGCCGATGACGAGGCGATGGCGCGGGTGGCCTCGGCCCGCGAAGTGGTCGAGGAGACGATCGCAACCGGCCAGCCGGTCTATGGCTCGACCACCGGGGTGGGCGCCATGAAGGATGTCGAATGGTCGCCCGATGCGCTCGACGCCTTCAACACCGGGCTGGTGCGCGCCCACCATTTCGGCACCGGCAAGCCGTTTCCCGACGATGTCATCCGCATCGCCATGGCCATTCGCGTCAATATGGCGCTGACCGGCCGCGTCGGCTGCACCACCGATCTCGTCGAGGCCTATCTGAGCCTCTTGTCGGCCGATGTGGTGCCCGTGGTGCGGCGCACCGGCTCCATCGGCTGCGCCGATATCGGGCTCATGGGCCAGATCGGGGCGGTGCTGACCGGGGCAGGGGAGGTCAATTTCGAAGGCCGCCGCGTGCCCGCCGAAACCGCTTTGCGCAGTGCCGGGCTCAAGCCGTTCCGCCTCGCCCCGCGCGACAGCCTCGCCTCCATCTCCACCAATGCTGTGGGGTACGCAGCCGCCGCCCGCGCCTTGCGCGACGCCGCGAGCGCCATGCGGGTGCTGCTCGCCACGGCCCTGACCACGGCCGGTGCCCTCGGCGCCTCGCGCGATCCGTGGAAGGCGGTGGCCCATGTCGGCACCGACCGCGAAGCGGGGATCGGCGCCTGGCTCTATTTCAACGCCAAGGGCTGGGACTGGCCCGATGGCACCCATATTCAGGACCCGCTCTCGCTGCGCATGATCAGCCAGGTCTTCGCTACCGGCTTCGAGACCCTGGTGTCGTCCGGCAAGATACTGCTGGCCGCGACCGGCCGCACCGATGACAATCCCGTCGTGGCCGGCGGCCAGGTGCTGACCTCGGGCGGTTCTCTCCCGCTCGACGTCACCGTTTTCCTCCAGACCGCCCAGCTGGGCCTTGCCCATGTGGCGCGCAACAGCTTCAACCGTTGCGTTCTGCTCGGCAATGGCGGCCGGCGCGATCTGCCGGTCAATCTCGTCGCCCCCGGCGCCATCGCCACCGGTTTCGGGCCGATCATCAAGCTGGCCGGCGAACTGTTCGCGCGCGTGTTGACGCTCACCAATCCGATTTCCGCCAATTCGCTGGTGGTGGCCGGCGGCATCGAGGACGAGGCGGCTTTCCTGCCGCTGGTGGTGGAGCGATTCGAGCGCCAGATGCTGGCGTTGAGGCGCCTTGCCGCGCTCGAAGGCATTCTTGCCGCGCAGGCCATGGATATTTCGCAGGATCGTCCCGGCAATGTGCCCGGCCTCGTTTACGGGCTGGTGCGCAGCCATTCCGCCTTCTATAGCGCCGATCGGCCGCTTTCGGCCGAGGTCGAGGCCGTGGAACAGGCGCTCGCCTCCGACGCATTCATGGACGAACTGATCGCGCACTCCACGATCATGGAATTGGACGAGTTTTTCGCTCTGGGTTCGATCCGGTAGAATTTCCGGTCTGGATCAATTCGTTGAGCACGTTAGGCTAGGAACCAGCCGGGCAACTCACCCCCGGGCAACACGGAGATTCATCATGCGCCTGACTACCACATTGCTGAGTGCCGTCGCCGCGCTCGCCATCACGGTGACCGCAGCGGAGGCCCAGGTCGTCGTTTCCTCCAAGATCGATACCGAAGGCGGGGTGCTGGGCAACATCATCAAGCAGGTGCTCGAGGCCAACGACATCGCCGTCGAGGACCGTATCCAGCTCGGCGCCACCCCGATCGTGCGCGAGGCCATTCTCGCGGGCGAAATCGACATCTATCCCGAATATACCGGCAATGCGGCCTTCTTCTTCGACCGTGCCGACGAGCCGATCTGGAACGATGCCGAATCCGCCTATGAGGAAGCCAAGACGCTCGATTACGACGCCAACAAGATCGTCTGGCTGACCCCGGCGCCCGCCAACAATACCTGGGCCGTCGCCATCCGCAACGATGTTGCGGAGGCCAACAATCTCAATACCTTCACCGAATTCGGTGCCTGGGTTGCCGGCGGTGGCGAGGTCAAGCTCGCGGCATCGTCCGAATTCGTCAATTCGCCCGCCGCCCTGCCCAAGTTCCAGGAAGTCTACGGCTTCACCCTCACGCCCGACCAGCTGGTGACGCTGTCCGGCGGCGACACGGCCGCCACCATCGCCGCCGCCGCCCAGCAGACCAATGGCGTCAACGCCGCCATGGTCTATGGCACCGATGGCGGCATCGCCCCTTCGGGCCTCAAAGTGCTCGAAGACGACAAGGGCGTGCAGCCGGTCTATCAGCCCTCCCCGGTCATCCGCGAAGCGGTGCTGAACGAGCATCCCGAAATCGAGGACATGCTGCAGCCGGTCTTCGAGGCTCTGACCCTCGAAGTGCTGCAAGACCTCAACGGCCGCGTCCAGGTTGGCGGCGAAGCCGCCGCGACGGTGGCGACCGACTTCCTGACGACCAACGGGTTCTTGAACTAAGGCCCTCACACTCGCCGCTCGTCACCCTCGGGCTCGACCCGAGGGTGACGATCCGGTAGGCCGGCAAATACATAGCCAACCGGAAGCCCCGCCTTTCCCTCGGGCTTGACCCGGGGGCCTTTCGTTTTTCACACTGCCCCTCCGGCTTATCGGCCGACCCGCAGATCAATGGCGGTGAAATGTCGACCACCGAAGGAGCAGCATGAGCATAGCCGAGACTGCCCCTGCCATCCGCCCGCGCTGGTTCGCCCTCGACAAGCTCGGTGTCCTCATCGCCCTGATCGCCCTTGCCGGCGTGGTTCTGCCCTTTGCCCTGTTCCGAGCCAACCGCATCGTTCTCGGTGAGCCGCGCGCGATTTTCGAATCGTTGCCGGCTTTTGCCGCCGGGCTCCTTGTTGTCGTGCTGCTGATCGGCTTTGCCGCCGCGCTGCTGCGATTGCCGCCATTCATCAAGCTCATCGCCGGCTTCATCGCCCTCGCCGTGCTCTTCGTGCTGATCGGCCAGGCGGCCGGCCATCTGACCCCGCCCGACAATAATTTCGCCCGCGTCTCTCCCGGTGCCGGCTTCTGGCTTCTGGTCTTCGCGTTTGCGCTGCTCGTCGCCGATGCGCTGACGCGGCTGAAGCTTAGGCCCTGGCCGCGCATCGGTCTGCTGGTGCTGGTCGGCGCGCTGCTCGCCGGCCTGCTCTGGGCCGGGCTCTGGAACGATCTGTCCATTCTCAAGGAATATGCCAGCCGCGCTCCCGCTTTCTGGCAGGAGGCGCGCACCCATCTGCTGCTGGCTTTCGGCTCTGTCGTCATTGCGGTCATCATCGGGGTGCCGCTCGGGATTTTCTGCTATCGGGTCAAAGCCCTGCGCGCCGCCGTCCTCAACGTCCTCAATATCGTCCAGACCATTCCCTCCATCGCGCTGTTTGGCCTTCTCATTGCGCCGCTTGCCTGGGTGGCCGCCAATGTGCCCGGCGCTTCCGCTATCGGCATATCCGGCATCGGCATTGCGCCGGCCATGGTAGCGCTGTTCGCCTATTCGCTATTGCCGGTGGTGGCCAATACCGTGGTCGGGCTCGAAAATGTCTCGCCCGCCGCAGTCGATGCGGCGCGCGGCATGGGCATGACCGGCGTGCAGCGCCTGTTCTCGGTCGAGCTGCCGCTGGCCTTTCCTGTCATCCTGACAGGTATCCGCATCGTCCTGGTACAGAATATCGGCCTTGCCACCATTGCCGCGCTGATCGGCGGCGGCGGTTTCGGCGTCTTCGTCTTCCAGGGCATCGGCCAGACGGCAATGGATCTGGTGCTGCTCGGCGCCGTGCCGACCGTCGCCCTCGCCTTCGCCGCCGCCGTGGTGCTCGACGCGCTGGTGGAAATGAGTTCGAGAGGAGGGCGTGTGGAATGAACCGAAGGACCCCCTCCCTATCCCTCCCCGCAAGGGGGAGGGGACGACCATCCCTCACACCGTGGCTGCGGCTTCATCGCCCCCTCCCCCTTGCGGGGAGGGTCGGGGAGGGGGTCCTTCGGGGCCAAAGCGAGGCGTTCCCATGATCGAAATCGACGACATCACCAAGGTCTATGGCGACACGCCGGTCGTCGATCGCGTGACCCTGACGGTCGAACCCGGCACCATCTGCGTGGTGGTCGGCACCTCGGGTTCGGGCAAGACCACGCTGATGCGCATGATCAACCGGCTGGTCGAGCCGACCTCCGGCCAAATCCGCATCGATGGCGAGCCCATCGCCAATGTCCCCGCTTACGAACTCCGACGCCGCATCGGCTACGCCATTCAGGGCCATGGCCTGTTTCCCCACCGTACGGTGGCGCAGAATATCGGCACGGTTCCGAAACTGCTCGGCTGGGACAAACCCCGCATCGCCGCCCGCGTCGATGAGCTGATGACGCTGTTTCAGCTCGATCCTGTCGAATTTCGTGATCGCCTGCCCAATGAACTCTCGGGCGGTCAGCAGCAGCGCGTCGGCGTTGCCCGGGCACTGGCCGCCGAGCCCAATATCCTGTTGATGGACGAGCCCTATGGCGCGCTCGATCCGGTCATCCGCGCCAAGGCGCAGGACGATCTTCTCGCCATCCAGCGCCGGTTCAAGACCACCATCGTGCTCGTCACCCATGATATGGAAGAGGCCATCCATCTCGGCAGCCGCATCGCCGTGATGGACAAGGGCAGGCTTCTGCAATGCGATACGCCGCAGGAGATCATCGCCAACCCGGCGACGCCCTTCGTCGCCGAACTTATCGGCACGGCCGAGCGCCCCTTCCGCCTGCTCTCGCTCGAACGCCTTGCCGACCATGTCGAGCCCGGCGAGGCCTCCGGCGCACCGCTCGACGCAACGGTGTCGCTGCGCGATGCCTTTGCCGAACTGCTGTGGTCCGGCCGTGCCGAGGCTCCGGTGGTCGAGGCCGGCCGCCCCATCGGGCGGGTCTCGCTGGCCCGGCTTTCGCGCCTTGCCGCGAGGCCGCAATGAAGCCCGGCTTCATCATCCGCATCGTGGCGCTGGCGCTGCTGCTGGCCTTCCTCGCCACGCCGCAGAGCTTTGCCGGCCTCTTCGCCATGGTCGCACGCCCGAGCCAGCCCGCCATCTACAATCTCGGCAGCATTTTCGAACTGACGCTCAATCACCTCGCCATCGTCGCCGCCGCCACCCTCGCCTCGACCATTGTGGGCGTGGGGCTCGCCATTCTCGTCACCCGGCCATTCGGCGCTGAATTTCTGCCCTTGTCGCGTTCGCTCGCCAATATCGGCCAGACCTTTCCCCCGGTGGCCGTGCTGGCGCTGGCCGTGCCCATGCTCGGCTTCGGCACCGCGCCGACCCTGGTGGCGCTCTTTCTCTATGGCCTGCTGCCGATTTTCGAGAATACGCTGACCGGGCTCACCACCCTGCCGCCGGCCGTCACCGATGCGGCGCGGGGCATGGGCATGACCGGCTGGCAGAGGCTCATCAAGGTCGAGCTGCCTTTGGCCCTGCCGGTCATCCTCGCCGGCATCCGCCTCTCGACCGTCATTTCGCTCGCCACCGCCACCATCGGCTCCACCGTGGCGGCGCGCACCCTTGGCGAGATCATCATTGCGGGGCTCCAATCGGGCAACACCGCCTTCGTGCTGCAGGGCGGCCTGATTGTCGGCGTCCTCGCCGTCCTGATTTATGACGCCTTCTCGGCGCTTGAGCATCTGCTGATGCGCCGCACCGGCCAATTGCGCCGCGCTGCCGCCTGATCCACCTGTTCGCCGCCCCCGCCTTATGAACGGAATCTGAACGGCCCCATCAGGGTGAGTTCAAGCCGTGCCCTCCATGCTCACATCATCGCAATCGAGCCTTTGGGGGATGATGATGACCAGGAACCAGGAAAAAGTATTGGTTGCCGCATTGTGCGGCCTCGTGATCGCCGCGGCTGGCGCTTTCGCCATCCAGCCGGCCATGGCCACCGCTCAACCGGTCGGCCAGCCTGCCAAGGTCATCCTGACGCTCCGTTAGGCTCGGTTGCCGATCCTCCGTTTTCTCCCCGTGCGTGTTGACTTTTCCGGTCCTGTGCTGTTCCCAAAACAGCCTGGACCGGAGTTTTTTTGATGGACGCGAATCCCGTTCTGGCCGAGGCCGTGCGCGGCAACTGGGTCGAAAACCGTCACCGCGGCGCCTATGCCGTGCTCGATGCCGATGGCCGGATCATCGCTGCCGCCGGCGACATCGAGCGCCCGATTTTCCCGCGCTCGGCCATCAAGTCCATGCAGGCGCTGCCGATCTTCACGCAGAATGCCATGGACCGCTTTCATCATACCGATGAGGAACTGGCCCTGGCCTGCGCCTCGCATCATGGCGAGGCCGATCATGTCGCCGGTGTCAGCCATTTTCTCGATCGCATGGGGCTCTCCGCCGCCGATCTCGAATGCGGCGCCCATCCGCCGACCAATGCAATAGCCCGTGAGGCCCTGCGCGCAGCAGGGGAGCAGCCGAGCGCCTTGCACAATAATTGCTCTGGCAAGCATTCCGGCATGCTGAGCGTCGCCCTCGCCATGGGCGTGCCCACCATGGGCTATGTCGAGCGCGAGCACGCGGTGCAGAAGCAGGTCCGCGCCGCCGTCGAAGCCGTCATCGGCGAGCCGCTCACGGAAGACAGATGCGGCACCGATGGCTGTTCCATCCCGACCTTCGCCGCCCCCATCCGCGCTTTCGCCCATGGCTTCGCCCGCATGGCGACGGGCCGGGGCCTTTCCGCTGAACATGCCGTGGCGGCGCGGCGTCTCTTCGATGCCGCCACCAGACATCCGCATCTCGTCGCCGGCACCGGCCATGCCGATACGCTCATCATGGAGGCTTTTGGCGGCCGAGTGATGCAGAAGATCGGCGCCGAAGGCGTCCAATGCGGCGCCATCCGCAACAAGGGCTGGGGCTATGCCCTCAAATGCGACGACGGCCACATGGCCGCCTCACAAGCCATGCTCGCCAGCCTCCTGCTGCGCATCGCCGATCCGGACGATGCGCAACGCGCCGTGCTCGAACGGTTCGCCCGCCAGCCGATCCGGAATGTGCGGGGAGCGGAGGTCGGCGTGCTGAGGGCCGCGACGGGAGCGTTCCAACAGCTTTGATAAAAAAAGCAAAAACTGTTGGAATTCGTCTCGGCGCTGGCATAGGGTCGTTCCAACAATAACGGCTAAAACGGAGCGGAAGTGTTGGAACCCCGCACCCTGGAGCTTAACAACGATCAAAGACGTGAGGTCGTAAATACGCAGCAGCGCTATCGCGCCTGGCGGGCGGCTAAAAGCCGGCTTGTCGAAACGCGGGGGTCGATGGTCTGGCAAACCAAAAAAGGTGCCGACTATCTGATGCGAAGCTATTACGACAAGTCGGGTCAGCGAAAGCAGCGCAGTCTCGGCGTGCGTTCCGAGGAAACAGAACGTTTGAAGGGCGAATTTGAGCGTGGCCGCGACGAGGCGAAGGCGCGCTTCAAGGAAATCGACGCCGCATTTTCGCGTCAGGCCGCAATCAATCGCGCCTTGGCGCTGGGCCGCGTTCCGTTGACCAGCGCCAATATCATCAGGGCTCTGGACGACGCCGGAGTCCTTGGAGCCGGCATCCGCGTGGTCGGCACCAACGCCGTCTACGCCTATGAGGCGGTTGCGGGCGTCATGGTGGACGCCAGCATCACGACAACTGGCGATATAGACCTGCTTTTCGACAGCCGCGGCGGTCTGCGGTTCGTCGTGTCGGAGGATGTTTCCGAGCGGTCCCTGATGACGGTATTGAAAAGCGTCGACAAGACCTTCGAGCGAACGAGCCAGACCTTCCGCGCAGAAAATGCCGAAGGCTATCTGGTGGATTTGATCAAACCCATGCGGAATCCACCGTGGAAACCCGACGACATGCATTTCGGCGGCGACCCGCAAAATGACCTGATGGCATCAGAAATAGAAGGCCTGGTATGGCTTGAAAATGCGCCGGTTTTTGAAGCTGTTGCCATCGATGAGAGGGGGTTCCCTCTGCGGATCGCTGCGGCAGATCCCAGGGTTTGGGCTGCGCACAAATACTGGATTTCCATGCGGGCGGATCGGGAACCGGTCAAGCGCCGCCGGGACTCAGAGCAGGCGATTGCCGTCGCGGGAATCGTGCGCGATCATCTGACCCATCTGCCATTCGAAATCAGCGCGCTGAAAATGCTGCCCAGGGATGTGGCGGAAGCGGCTCAAGGGCTTTTCACGCCTTAGCCTCCGGCCGCACCACATTGTCCGCCACCGTCACATGCGGATAAAGCCCCACATTGGCGAAGAGATCCGTCTCGGCGATCTCTGTCCAGCGCAGGCCCACCGCCGCATAGTCGAAGGGGCCGGAAATGATGTTGTCGGCCACATGCACCGCCCCGGCTTCTTCCACCACGCTGACTCCGATGCCGAGGCTCGCTGCGGAAATCACATTGCCCGAGATCAGCACATTCCGGAGGAACGGCCCGAAGCCGGCGGCGATGCCGACGCCGCCGGGCACGTTCTGAACCGTATTGCCGGTAATGGCTGTTTCCGCCTCGGCGACGATCCCGACCGGATTGGTATCGGGATTGACCCGCGAAGCCGGGGTGATGTTGCGCACGATATTGCCCGAACACACGGCCAATTGCCCGCCGCTGTCGAGATTGGTGATGGAAATGCCGGTCGCCGCGCCATCGACGATATTGTTGGCGATCATCGAGCCGGTAAAGGCGAATTCCGAGAAGATCGCTACCTCTCCGGAATCGAGGCACACATTGCCGGTGACGGCGGTATTGTTGGTGGTGTTGAGGCGCACGGCGCTGAAGGCGCAATCGGCGATATGATTATCGGCGACGATCACTTCGTCGGCACGGAAGATGTTGATGCCATTGCCGTTCTGGCCATTGCCGCCGGAGCGCCAGTCGATTGTCTCGATGCGGTTCTGCATCACGATCGAGCCATCCGGCCCGCTCTCGCTGCGCCAGATGCGGATACCTGCATTGCCGCAATCGCTGATGCGGTTGCCGGAGATGACGAGGCCGCGGCTATCGAGCGCATGAATGGCCGCATCGCCATGCCCGGCAAAGGCACAGCCGCTGACCGTCACCGTTGAACTGGTGATGGCGAGCCCGGTTTGCGGGCTGTCGCGGAAGCTGCAGCTTTCAATCCGCGCCGAGGGGCAATTGTCGAGCGTCAACAGCGCCGGCATGTCGGCGCCGGTTCGCCCTGCCCGAAAGCCGACATTGCGGATGGTGAGGCCATCGGCATTGAAGGCCCGCCCTGTGCCCGTCAGCACGGTTCTCCCGGCAATGCCTTCGATGGCGATGCCCGGAAAATCGAGTCCCGTCACCAGAATCTCGCCCGCCGGCAGCATCAGCGGCAGGCCCCTGTCCGCAGCCGCCATCAGCGCCGCCTGCAGCTTTGCCGTCTGGTCTTCGGGCAGGTCGGGCACGACGCCGAAATCGCTGGCAAGGAGCGGCCCGCTCTGCGCCCTGACGATGGCCGGCGCGCAAAATCCGATGGCGCCGAGACCGGCAAGCAGATGACGACGAGTGGCAACCATGGTCAACTCACTGGGATGTTCGGATTATTCTAGCCGAGGTGTGTTGACGCTTTACGCATGCAGGGACGCGATATCGCGCATCGCCCTCACGGCTTGTCCCTTCCGCCGCGCGGCGGCTATAAGAACGGACCACTGAATCGGGCGGGGCCCATGCTCGCAGACGACACGATCTTTCTCGCAGCCGCCACGAAGCCGTTCAAGCGTCCCGGAGGGCTCAAGCGTGGGTGGTGAGATGACGGGTCAGGGACCGCTGCTGGCCGTCTTCGCCTCCGACAAGGGACCGGGCGATGTCGAACGCGCCAGCCTGATGTCGCAGGCCGGCACCTATTTTGCCAAGCGCGGGGCGCGGATCGTCTGCCTGGCCGAGGACGGCATCATTCCCGTGCCGCTGATCACCGCAGCCCGCACCGCCGGGGGCGAAGTGCGCCTCGTTGCCGATGATACCATTACCCTGCCTTCGGCGCTGGGCAGCATTCCCATGGATGTCGTCGCCGAGCGCGGCGAGCGCATGACCCGTCTGGCGGGCCTAGCCGATGCCTATGTGGCTCTGCCGGGCTCGCTGGCTTCGGCTTCGAGCCTGTTCGCCGCCTGGACCGCCGGCCGCGCGCTGGGCAAGGTCGCTCCGGTGGTGATGCTGAACCGTCACCGCGCCTTCGAAGTCATGCGCGGCTATGCGGCGGATGTGCTGTCCCATGGTCTCAAGGGCCACGACCGCGCCGTGCAGTTCGCGGACAGCATCGAGGATGCGTGGAATCGCGTCAGCCGGATGGCCGAAGGGCGGTAATGTCCCGCCTATTCCCCAATCGTCACCCTCGGGCATCCTCGGACTTGATCCGGGGACCCGAGGGTGTTGCACTTGCTGAAGCATCCCAAAGTGAAGAGCCCTCGGGTCCCCGGATCAAGTCCGAGGATGCCCGGGGGTGACGAGCGGTGGGTGGGGTGAGCGGCGGTGCGTCGCTCCGGGCTTAACCCCGCTCCGACCCTTCCGGAAACAGCGTCACCACATTATCCTCCTGCCGCCGCTTCGGATTGGGCTGTGGCGTGGGGAACGGCATGCGGTTGCGCCGGTCGGGGCCGCGATAGCCGCTCGGGGACGAAACCGCCGGGCGCGGGGCGATGCGGGCCTGCACGCGCTGCAGCAGATAGCGCGGCGAAGCCGGCTTCAGGATCACTTCGTCTATGCCGGCGCTGATGGTCTGCTGGCGCATGGGCGGGGTGATGGTGCGGCTGAGGCCGATCACCTGAGCGTCGCGCGAGGGGATATGGTTGTCGAGCCTTATGGCCTCGACCATTTCATAGGCCGGCCGGCCGGCGCGGTCGAAATCGCAGATCAGGATATCGATGGGCGCGGCATAGAGATAGCCGAACAGCTCGTCCTCATTGGCGAATTGGCGGATCGACAGGCGTGTGTCGCCGCCCAGCACCATGGCGAGGATCGAGGACAGGGCCGGATTGGCCGCGAGAATGCCGACAACCGTTTGAGACAAGCGGGCCTCCTGAAAGGTAAACAAAGGCTTACCATGGGCCCGGCCGGAACCGGAAGGGCAGGAGCGCCCGAGCGGGCGGTAATCCGCAACTGCCTGCAAATATGGTAAAGACCCGCCCGGCACTCGGCGCGGGCGGGCCTTTTCTATTGATTCAGAACCCTTTAGCGGGCTTCTTCGAACAGCTTTTCGACATGTTCCCAGTTCACCAGATTGTCGAACCAGGCTTCGAGATATTTCGGGCGGGCATTGCGGTAGTCGATGTAATAGGAGTGCTCCCACACATCGACGCCGAGCAACGGCTTGCCGCCATGCACCAGCGGGCTTTCGCCATTCGGGGTCTTGGTGACTTCGAGCTTGCCTTCATGGCTCAGCGACAGCCAGGCCCAGCCCGAACCGAACTGGGTGGTGCCGGCATTGATGAAATCGGCGCGGAACTTGTCGAAGCCGCCGAGGTCTTCGTCGATCTTGGCCGCGAGCGCGCCCGGCAGGCTGTTGCCGCCGCCATTGGGCTTCATCCAGTTCCAGAAATGGGCGTGGTTGTAGTGCTGGCCGGCATTGTTGAACAGGCCCGGATTCTTGCCGTAGCTCTCCTTGACGATGTCCTCGAGCATCAGGATTTCGAGGCCCGAGCCTTCGAGCAGCTTTTCGCCATTGGTGACATAGGCCTGATGGTGCTTGTCGTGGTGAAACTCCAGCGTTTCCGCCGACATGTAGGGCGCAAGCGCATCATAGGCATAAGGCAGCTCGGGCAGGATGAACTTCGTGGACATGAATAGCCTCCGTTCGTTGGTGGGTCCGCTGGATCGCTCTGGTATAGGCCGATTATGACAATGCAACAATCACTTGGGCGAGATAGACGTTTCCAATCCCACCGATTTCAGAGCAAAGGCATAGCCCATCGCGGTTTCCTTGAGCCGGTCGAACCGCCCCGAAGCGCCGCCATGGCCCGCGCCCATATTGGTCCTCAGATAGAGCGGCGCATCGCCGGTCCTGGTGGCGCGCAGCTTCGCCACCCATTTGGCCGGCTCCCAATAGGTCACGCGCGGATCGGTGAGGCCCGCAAGCGCGAAGATCGACGGATAGTCCTGCGCCGTCACCTGTTCGTAAGGCGCATAGCTGGCGATGCGGGCATAATCCTCGGCCGAGGCGAGCGGATTGCCCCATTCGGGCCATTCCGGTGGCGTCAGCGGCAGGGTTTCGTCGAGCATGGTGTTGAGCACGTCGACAAACGGCACCTGCGCCAGAATGCCGGCCCATAAATCCGGGCGCATATTGGCGATGGCGCCCATCAGCATGCCGCCGGCCGAGCCGCCCTGCGCCACGATCCGGCCTTTGGCGGCATAGCCTTGTTCGACCAGCATTTCGGCGGCGGCGATGAAATCGGTGAAGGTATTGGTCTTGTGCTCCCGCCGGCCCTCGACATACCAGCGATAGCCCTTTTCCATGCCGCCGCGAATATGGGCGATGGCATAGACCACGCCGCGATCGACCAGCGATAGCGCCGAGATCGAGAACGAGGCCGGCATCGAGCTGCCATAGGCGCCATAGCCATAGAGCAGGGCCGGGGCGCTGCCGTCGATGGGCGTGCCCCTGCGGTAGAGCAGCGTCACCGGCACCTGTTCGCCATCCGGAGCGGTGGCGAAAAGCCGGCGTGTCTCATAATCGTCGGGATTGTGACCGGAGGGCACTTCCTGCTCCTTGAGCAGCGTGCGCGTGCCGGTTTCAAGATCGACATCATAGGTGCGGTTGGGCGTCGTCGGCGAGGAATAGTTGAGCCGGAAAGTCGAGGTGTCGAACTCGTAGCCGACCGACATGCCCAGCGAATAGGCCTCTTCCTCGAAGCGGACCGTCTCTTCCTTGTTGGTCCTGAGGTCGCGCACGACGATACGCGGCAGGCCCTCATGGCGTTCGAGCCGCAGCAAATGGTTCGCGATGACAATGATATCGAGGATCAACACGCCCTGCCGATGCGGCACCAGATCGGTCCAGTTTTCGGCGCCGGGATTGTCGGCTGGAGCGGTGACGATCTTGAAATCCTCGGCGCCATCGGCATTGGTGAGGATGTAAAGCGTGCCCTCGCGCTCATCGACATCATATTCGCGATCGGTCTGGCGGGCGGAAACGAGGCGCGGTTCCCCGCCCTTTTCAGCATCGATGAGCCAGACTTCCGAGGTCTGGTGGTCATGCGCGTCGATGACGATGAATTTGTCCGACAGCGTGCGGTCGACGCCGACGAAAAAGCCCGGGTCCTTCTCTTCGAAGACGATGGCGTCGTCCGCCTGCGGCGTGCCGATGACGTGGAGGCGCACGCGGTAGGGGCGGTGATTGTCGTCATATTCGGTGTAGTATATCGCCTTTGAATCGAGGCTCCACACATAGGAGCCGGCTGTCTCGGTGATGATCTCCGGGCTGTCTTCGCCGGTATCGAGATCGCGCAGGATGATGTCGTAATATTCAGAGCCCGCCCGGTCCGCCGCCCAGGCGAGAAACCGGTGCGAGCGATCATGCTCGGCTCCGGCAAAGCCGAAATAGCCGTCGCCGGCCTCGACATTGCAGTCGAGCAATATGGTCTCCGCGCCGCCATCGCGCGGCGTGCGCACGATCAGCGGATATTGCTTGCCCTCGAGCATGCGCGAATTATACGCCCACGGGCCGTCGGGCGTCGGGATGCCGCTATCGTCTTCCTTGATGCGGCCGCGGATTTCCTTGTAGATCGCCTCCTGCAAGGCCTCGGTCGGCTTGCCGAATTCGCTCTCGTAATAGGCGTTCTCCGCATCGAGATAGGCGCGGATTTCCGGATCGAGCGTATCGGGCTGCTGCATCACCTCCTGCCAGTTCTCCGCCCGCAGCCAGTGATAAGGGTCCTCGCGGACAATGCCATGATGCGTTGCGGAATGCGGCCTGGTGGCCGCGATGGGCGGGATGGTCTTGGTCATGAGTGAATCCGGGCAGTCGGGGAAAGAGCGCGAAGACTAGTGTGGATTTTACGCGCCGTCACCGCCGATATAGGTGCGCGCCGCCAATTGCCAAAGCCGAAGCGCGGGGAAAGTCATCGCCTTAAGTCCGTTTTGACTTGTCCTCGGGGGGATGACGACTAACCTCTCAGCGGCGAAATCCGAGATTCGCCGGACGGGGGACGTTTATGCTGACAGTGGAGGCAGGCTTGATTCTGGCGGCGCTCTGGCCGATGGCCGCGGCCATTCTGGCGCCGCTGGTGCAGCGCCTGCTCGGCCGCTACAGCGCCTGGCTCCTTGCCCTCGTGCCCACGGCTATCTTCATCTATTTCCTCAGCCTTGTCGGTTCGGTGGCAGAAAACGGCGCGCTCGCCGCCCGCATAGCCTGGATTCCATCCATGGGGCTCGATCTGGCCTTCCGGCTCGATGGCCTCAGCCTCGCCTTCGCGCTCGCCATTTCCGGCATCGGCGCGATGATCGTTCTCTATTCCGGGGCCTATCTTCAGGGCCATCCCCATCTCGGGCGGTTTCTCGGCTTCATCCTCGCCTTCATGGGCGCCATGCTGGGGCTGGTGCTGGCCGATACCATGCTGGTGCTGCTGGCCTTCTGGGAGCTGACCTCGGTTGCATCCTTCCTGCTGATCGGCTTCGACCATGCAAGGCAGGCGGCGCGTCGTGGCGCCATTCAGGCGCTGGTCGTCACCAATATCGGCGGGCTGGCGCTGCTTATCGCCGTCATTCTCATGCAGCGGGTCGGCGGCAGTGCGACGGTCAGCGGGCTCGCTCCGCTCGGCGCCGATCCGATCTATCCGGTCATCTTCATCTGCATCTGCCTCGCCGCCTTCACCAAATCGGCGCAGTTTCCGCTGCATTTCTGGCTGCCCAATGCCATGGAAGCGCCGACGCCGGTCTCGGCGTTTCTCCATTCCGCCACCATGGTCATGGGCGGCGTCTATCTGCTGGCCCGCCTCAATCCGGTCCTTGGCGGCACCGAGGCCTGGACATTGACGCTGACCATTTTCGGCGGTGTGACGCTTATCTGGGGCGCCTTCTGGGCCTGCCGCCAGACCGATCTCAAGCAGATGCTGGCCCAGACCACCATCGCCTCGCTCGGCCTTTTGGTCATGCTGATCGGCATCGGCAGCGAAGCCGCGATCACCGGCATGATCGTCTATTTCCTCGCCCATGCGCTCTACAAGGCCGGGTTGTTTCTCGTCGTCGGCGCCATCGACCACGAAACCGGCACACGCGACCTCAACGGTCTTGCGGGCCTGTCGGAGCATATGCCGCTGACCTTCATCGCCGCCGCCATTGCCGGCCTTTCGATGCTCGGCGTGCCGGCAACCCTCGGCTTCTTCGCCAAGGAAGAAATGTATCTCGCCTTCGAAGGCGGCGACTGGTCGCAATTGCTGGCTTTCGGCACCCTCGTCATCGGCAATGCGCTGCTGGGCGGCATCGGGCTGACCGTTGGGCTGCGTCCCTTTCTCGGTGCGGAGCGGGCGACGCCGCGCGCCCCCCATGAAGCCCCGGTGGCCATGCTGGTCGGTCCCCTGCTGCTGGCGGCAGGCGGAATCGCATTGGCGCTTAATATCGAATGGCTTGCCGAGGTGCTGATCGGCCCTGCCACCAATGCCGTCGGCCCGTTCGCCGTCGCGCTGCATCTCTCCCCGCTGCCCGATTTCACCGATCCGCTCTTTTTCGCTTCGGTGCTGACCTGGGTGCTTGGAGTCGTGGTCTTTATGCGTCTCGATCTCCTGCGCCGGGCGATGCGCCGCATCGAAAGCGGCTTTGGCTGGACCTTCGACAAGGGCTTCGACACGCTGATGTTCGGCCTTATCCGCTTCTCCGGCGCCGTCACCCGTTTTCTCCATCACGGCAGGCTGGAGCTTTATCTGGTGCTCGTCTTCTCGGCGCTGGCGCTGGCGCTATTGGGGCCGGTCCTGAGCCTTGATGGCCTTGCCGCGCTCTGGCCGGCGGCCGATCTCGGCGGCTGGAGTTCGGCCATTGGCGGCGTAGCCCTGCGGCCTTACGAATGGGCGGTGGTGGCGCTGGCGGTAGTGGGGCTCGTGGCTGTCGTCATCGCGCCGTCGCGGCTTGCTGCGGTGTTGCTGCTGGGCATTCAGGGCACGGCGCTGGCGCTGCTGTTCCTGCTGTTCGGCGCGCCCGATCTCGCCTTTACCCAGTTCATGGTCGAAATCCTCTCGGTGGTCATCCTGGCGCTGGTGGTGGCGCGGCTGCCGCTCGACCATCACGATCACCGTCCCTTCGAGGATTGGGCCCGCGACGGCACCATCGCCATTGTCTGCGGCGCCGGCGTATCGCTGCTGCTGCTCGTGGTGCTTTCCGGCACGCTCGATCCGCGCCTCGGCGATTTCTTCATCGAGACCAGCGTGCCGGTCGCCCATGGCGCCAATATCGTCAATGTCATCCTTGTCGATTATCGCGGCTTCGATACGCTGGGTGAAATCTCCGTGGTTCTTGCCGCCGGCATCGCCATCGTCACCCTGTTTCGCGGCCGCGCGAAACCCGCGGGAGCAAGCAGCGCATGAATACCGTCATCTTCCGCACCGTGACGCCGCTGATCGTCGCCATCATGCTGGTTTTCTCGGTTTATGTGTGCCTGCGCGGGCATAACGAGCCGGGCGGCGGCTTTATCGGCGGGCTGATCGCAGCGGCCGCCACCGCCGTCTATGGCATGTCGGCCGGGGTTGCGGCGGTGCGCAAGGCCCTGGTGGCCGATCCGCTGGCCTTGGCCGGGTTCGGGGTGTTCATCGCCATCGTGTCGGGGCTGATGTCGCTGTTCACCGGCTCGCCCTTCATGACCAGCATCTGGCTCTATCTCGATCTCGGCGAGGCGGTGGTGCCGCTGTCGACGCCGATGCTGTTCGATATCGGCGTTTATTTCACCGTTTTCGGGACGCTGTCGGCGGTGGTGCTGTCGCTCGAACACCCGGGAAACGGGGAGGATTTGTGATGAATCTGGCCCTTGCGCTGCTTGTCGGGCTGTTTTTTGCGGTCGGCGTCTATTTCCTCTTGTCGCGGTCGCTGGTGCGGATGCTGCTGGGCCTCGTCATTTTCGGCAATGCGATCAACCTCACCATTTTCACCGCCGGGCGGCTGACGCGGGAGATTGCGCCCATCGTGCCGCCGGGGCTGGAGGTCCCAGCCGGCAGTGTCGCCAATCCGCTGCCACAGGCCTTGATCCTCACCGCCATCGTCATCGGTTTTGCCATGTTCAGCTTTCTTCTGGTGCTGGCCTGGCGGGCCTACCGGATGATCGAGGCGGACAACACCGACAGCATGCGCATCGCCGAGCCGGAGGATGCGCCCCATCCTCCGCTGAGTTACTGAGATGACGGGTATCTTCACCGGCGCGACGCCGGCCGCCGACTGGGTGATCGTGCTGCCGCTGGTGCTGGCCCTGTTCGGGGCGGCGCTGCTGACCATGCTGCGGCGGGCGAGCATTCTCGCCGGCGGCATCGCGGTGCTGGTGATCGCCGCCATCATCGCCTGCGAAATAGCGCTGGTGTCGCGCATCCTCGCCGAAGGGCCGGTCAGCATGACCATGGGCAAATGGCTGCCGCCTTTCGGCATCAGCTTCACGGCGGACCTGTTCGGGGCCGGCTTTGCGCTGGCGGCCAGCATCGTGACGCTGGTGCTGCTCGTCTACGATGTGGCCGAAAGGGACCCGCGCGAGGCGCGGGACGGCTTTTATGCCATGGCGCTGCTGCTGCTGGCCGGGGTCACCGGGGCTTTCCTGACCGGCGACCTGTTTAATCTCTATGTCTGGTTCGAGGTGATGCTGATCGCCTCCTTCGGCCTCATCGTCCTCGGCGGCGGGGCAGGCCAGCTCGACGGCGCGATCAAATACGGCTTTCTCAATTTCCTCGCGACCGCCTTCTTCCTGTTGGCGCTGGGCCTGCTCTATGGGCTCCTCGGCACGCTCAACATGGCCGACATCATGCGGGTCGCCCCCGGCGCCAATCCGGCGCCCATGGCCGGCATCGCGGCGCTGCTGCTGCTTGCCTTTTCCATGAAAGCGGCGGCTTTTCCGCTCAATGCCTGGCTGCCGGCTTCCTACCATATGCCGCCGGCGGCGATTTCCGCCCTGTTCGGCGGGCTTCTGACCAAGGTGGGGGCCTATGCGCTGCTGCGGACGCTCGCGGCGCTCCTGCCGCAAAGCCGCGACTGGCTCGATCCGCTGCTGACCGGCATGGCCGTCGCGACGCTGCTCATCGCCCCGCTCGGCGCCATCGCCGAAACCAATCTCAGGCGCGCCATCGGCTTCATGCTGATCGGCGGCATCGGCGCGATCCTTGCCGGCCTCGCCATGCCCACCACGGACGGCATTGCCGGGGCGGGGTTCTATATTTTCCACGCCATGCTGACGCTGACGGCGCTCTATCTCGTCGCGGGTCTCGTCGAAAAGCTGACCGGGGAAACCGATACGCGCCGCATGGGCGGGCTCTATGCCGCCAATAGCGGCACGTCCATTCTCTTCCTGCTGCTCGTTCTCGCCGTATCGGGCGTGCCGCCCTTTCTCGGCTTCTGGCCGAAACTGCTGCTGTTGCAGACCGGCCTCGATGGCGGCGACACGCTTCTCGTCGTGGCGCTGATCCTCAACGCCTTCCTGACGCTGATCGCCGGCAGCCGGCTCTGGGCCCATGTCTTCTGGCGCGCCGGGCCGGAAGGGGTCTATTCCGAACAGGGCATGGCCAATATGCGGGTGTTGAGCCGGCGCGAAGCCGGTTTCGGCTTCGGCGCGGCGGCGGCGCTGGCGCTCGTCATCTTCGTCATCGGGCTGTGGCCCAATCCGCTGTTCGCGGCGGCGCGCATCGGGGCCGGGGACCTCCTCGATCCGGCGCGCTATGTCGCGGCAGTCGGCCTTGCGGGAGGTGTTCCGTGAATATCGCGCTTCTGACCCTCGTCCTTGCCGTCGTCTGGGCCTTCGTCACCGGCTCCTTCACCTCGCTCAACCTGCTGTTCGGCGCCGTCCTCGCCTTTGGCGTGCTCTATCTGCTGCGCGACTATGTCGCCCCGCCAAGGGCGCTGCGCCAGCTCGGGCGGATCGCTTCGCTGAGCCTGCTGTTCATCCGCGAATTGCTGGTCAGCGCCATTCAGGTAGCCATGGTCGTGCTGACGCCCGACCTCAAGCGCGCGCTTAACCCGGCCATCATCGCCTTTCCGCTTTCGGTCAAGTCCGACGCCGAAATCACGCTGCTCGCCAATCTCATCACGCTGACGCCCGGCACGCTCAGCGTCGATGTCGCCGAGGACCGCTCGGTGCTCTATATCCATGCGCTGACCCTGACGACGCGCGAAGCGCTGATCGCGCAGATCGCCGGCGGCTTCGAAGCCAAGATCAAGGCGGTGTTCGCATGAGCGGCGCGGCTGTCCTCGATATCGCCAGCACCGTCGCGCTCATCCTGCTGAGCCTGGCGCTGCTCATTTCCATCGTGCGCATCGTCATCGGCCCGACCCTGCCGGACCGCATCCTGGCGCTCGACCTGCTGACCATCGTGGCCATGGGCTTTGTCGGCGCCATCGCCATCCGCACCGGCATGACGCTCTATCTCGATATTGCGCTGGCCCTGGGCCTTCTGGGTTTTCTCGCGACGCTTGCTTTCGTCCGCTACATGTTGTCGCGCCTCGGGCGGGGAGGGGTTGAAAGATGATCGATATCGCTCTTTATGTCGGCTCCGCGCTTTTATTGGCCGGCGCGGCTTTTACTCTGCTCGCTGCTATCGGTGTTGTAAGGCTTCCGGACCTCTATACGCGCATGCATGCGGCTTCCAAGGCGGGTGTCGTGGGCGCCGGCTTCGTGCTTCTGGCCGTGGCCGTCGTGTCTTTCGACGGCGCGGTGGCCTTGCGCGCGGTGATCGGCGTCGGCTTTCTTTTGTTGACGACGCCGGTGTCTGCCCACCTTTTGGCAAGAGCTAGCCACAATTCTGGCTATAGATCGCAGGATGACATTGTGATGAACGATCTTGTGCCGCAGTCGAATAGCAATGACGTCGACGTATAAGCACAATTGATAGTTATTTGCGGTGTCAAAATCTGTTGCATCTGGCAATAAACCAGCATACCTAGACGAAACGGCAGTGCTCCCTCCCTACACTGTCCAATAACAATATGGAAAGGTTGTCATATGACTGATACCGCAAGCGCGGCGGATGGCTATGAGAGCGATTTGATTGAGCTTAGTACCGAAATCGTTTCCGCGTATGTGAGTCACAACGCCGTGAGCCCGACCGATCTGCCGCGGCTGATCGCGGAAGTTCATGGCGCGCTGCGGGCTTTGCAGACCAATGAGACCCCGGCACCTGTGGAAGAACTGAAGCCCGCAGTTCCCGTGCGCAAGTCGGTAGCAGCCGATTACATCATCTGCCTCGAGGACGGGAAGAAGTTCAAGTCCCTGAAGCGGCACCTGCGCACCCACTACAATCTTTCTCCGGAAGAATACCGCGAAAAGTGGGGCCTGCCGGCGGATTATCCCATGGTTGCCCCGAACTATTCGGCCACGCGCTCGAAGCTGGCCAAGGATAACGGTCTCGGCCGCAAGGCAGGCTGACCGGTTTTCTGTCTCCGCAACGACGCGTCGCGTTCGACCCCTGCGGTCCAACCCCGGCGATTTCATCTAGCGGCCGCTCTCCGAGCGGCCGTTTGATTTTTATCAAGCCATTGTTCCGGCAGCGAGATTCCGACTTATCCCCATAGGGGCTTGGCGGGTGCAAGATACTAGGAATATAGTCCTATTATCTGCCAAGGCCAGAAGTCATGAACACTCCATTCAATAAGCCCAGAAAACTCGATCTCTCCAGCATCGTCATCACGCCGCGCCGTATCGGCCGGGAACGCGACTGGGCCTGCGCCTATGTCGTCTCGATGGTAGCACACCACGAAAAGGTGCGCTATCGGCAGCTTATGCTGTCGCGGCGCGGCCGCAAATCGGTGGCGCGGGCGCGCCAGCTCGCCATGTATTTCACCCATGTCGTGCTCGGGCGCAGCCTCGACGATGTCGCCCTGGCCTTCGACCGCGATAGGACAACAGTCTCCTATGCCTGCAATGTCATCGAGGACTTACGCGACGACCGCGCCTTCGAGGACGAGATCGCGGCGCTGGAGGCGCGGATCGAAAGCGGGCTGACACAGCTGATGGAGAATGCCGATGTCGCTTTCTGAACGCCAGGCCCGCCGCTTCATCCGCGCCCTGCTGCCGGACCGGGCCGCGCGGCTCGACGGCGATGCGTTCCGGCTCGAACGCTCGGGCGTCACACTCGACCTGCCGCGCAAGATGGCGAACGGGCTCGCCGAACTCGGCGTCGTCATCATCGGCGGCGGTCTCTGCCGGCCGGGGCCGCGGGCCGAGGCATGGCTCGGGGCGAAGTCGGCTGCGGAACCGGCGGCGCTGGTCGATCTGGGCGAAAGCCCGCTGGCGCGGCTCGCAACGACCATCGGGGACGATGGCGCGCCGTTTCTGCAGCCGCATCACGTCGAAGCGGGGGAAAGGCTGCGGCGGCTGGTGGAGCGGGCGCGGATGAGCCAGCGCGTGACCATGTCCTATGAGGATAGAGGCCGTCCGGGACGCAGCGGCGGGCGCAATATCGCCCCGGATCTGGCCGATTCAGCCCTCGATGCGCGCCGGAAACTTGCCGAGATCGCCGCCATCCTGCCGGATGAATGCGGCGGCGTGGTTTTCGATGTGTGTGGACTGCTGAAGGGATTGCAGGCGGTCGAGACCGAACGGCGCTGGCCGCGCCGCAGCGCCAAGCTGGTGCTGCGCATCGGGCTCGATCAGCTGGCGCGTCATTTCGGCCTTTCGCCGATGGCGACCGGCAAACCGGGGCCGAGCCGGGCTTGGCTTCCTGAAAGGCTGCCGCTCGATTTCTAGCCTGCGTTCAGCGCCTGGGCTTCGGTGCGGATGCGGTTGACCATGGCGACGAGCCCGTTGGAGCGCTGCGTGGTCAGATGCTCGCGCAGGCCCAATTCGTCGAAAATGGCGATGGCGTCGGTTTCGGCGATCTCGCGGGCGGGCCGGCCCGAATAAAGCGCCAGCAGCACCGCGACCAGCCCCTGCACGATCATCGCATCGCTTTCGCCGCGATAGGTGAGGACCGGCGCGCCGTCGCGGTTTTCGGTGCTGGCAGCGAGCCACACCTGCGACACGCAGCCATGCACCTTGTTTTCGGGCGTCTTCTCGGCCTCGCTCAGCCGCGGCAGGCCCTGGCCCAGTTCGATGATGTAGCGATAACGGTCCTCCCAATCGTCGAGAAAGGAGAGGTTTTCGGCAATGTCGCGGAAGATTTGTGGCTGGCTCATGGTCTCTATCTAGGCCAAGCGGGGGGGTATTTCCAGCGGGGAAGGCGCGTTACACGTGCGCGGTGTCATCCCGGCGAAAGCCGGAATCCAGTTACCGGGGGCATTGTTGAAACTGGGTCCCGGCTTTCGCCGGGATGACGCGCGGTGGGATGGCCGGATTGCATTTTGCCGTTCGATCCGTGGTCCAGCTTGACATCGATCGGCTGTGCGCAAATATTTGCGCATAGATGGGGCAGCTATGCAGCACGAAACCAATACCGGCAGGATCAAGGCCCGTCTGGAACGGGAAGGCTGGGAACTGGTCGGCGGCACCAAACATGACAAGTATCGCAAGGCTGGCCAGCCGGCGATCATGGTGCCGCGCCACCGCAGCGTCAGCCCGCTCGTGGCGCAATCCATCGCCAAGGCCGCCGGCTGGTCGAAGCAAGATTGAGGACCTATGATGTCTCGGTATCTCGCAATCATCGAGGAAGATGCGGAGCAGGGCGTCTTCTTCGTATCCTTTCCCGACGCGCCCGGCTGCATCGCCAGCGGCGCCACGCAGGATGCGGCGCTTGATGATGCCGTGGACGCTCTCTCCGAATGGGTGGCCGACGAAATTGCCGATGGCCGTACCGCGCCGATCCCGCGCAGCTATTCCGACCTGCTCAAGTCGGGTGAATATGGTCTCGAAAAGGGCGGCATGGTTGCCTGGGTTCCGCTGCTGCGGGAGACGGGCAAGCTGGCGCGCGCGAATATTTCGATCGATGCCGGCCTGCTCGCCGATATCGACGAAGCCGCCGGCCGCCACGGCGTTACGCGCTCCGCGTTTCTGGCGGCGGCGGCTCGGGAAAAGATAAAGGCCGGGGCTTAGATCGCTGCGGTCGGCGTCGTTGAAACTGGTTCCCGGCGTCCGCCGGGATGACGCGCGGTGGGGGTGGGCCGCTTAGGAGTTTATCTTGCCGGGCGGGGGCGGGGTATTGGGATGGCGGGCTGGGGTGCCGGGGCGGGAATCGGCATTGTTGCCGGCGACGGCTTCAGGGCGGCGGAGAGGACGGCTTTGCCGCCGATGCACTGGAGAGTGTCGCAGTCGATGCCGGCGACCTGATCGGCGACCATTTGCTGGCCGGCGGTCATCGCCTGGTTGGACATGGCGGCGGCGCCGGCGAAATCGACGCCGGGCTTGATGATCATATAGGCCACCACCAGCCAGAAAATCGAGCGAACCAGAAACATTCTCAAAACCCAAATCGTGCAGGACCCTTCACGCCTGCCTGCCGCATTCTAGGAAACCGAACGCGGCAATTTCGCTAAAGTTTGAAGCAGATTGTCGGCGTGGTTAAGAAAACCCGTTCAGCCTTTGCCGGCCATTCTGGCGGGCCTGTGCCCGGGCAACCCCTTGTTTACGCTATCGCCAGAAAGCGGCTGCCTTCCACGGCGGCAAGCGGCGGGGGTGCCGGCATTTAATTCTGTCTTAGGTCTTCAAGAGCAGGGTGGCCGCCAAGACCCGGACCATCCGGGCGAGCGGCCTTTGGCTGCTGCAGGCCGCGGTCAGGGCGCGGCTGTTCGGCGTCGTGGAGTAGAGTTGAGTGATGCGTAGCCTGTTCTCTTTCGGCGCAAGCAAAGAGATGAGCCCGGCCATTGCAGGGGCCGGTCATCGTCCGGAAATGCTGCGCCGCAAGACGCTCGCCAATAATGCGCGCATCATCGTCGCCGCTTCCGTGCTGCTGATGCCGTTTGCGGTCTACGGGCTGGTGCAGGGGGCTTCCGTGCCGTTCCTGCTGGCGCTGACGGGGCTCGTGACCGGCATGGTGACGCTGGCGCTGCACAAGCGCCGCGATTTCGAGGCCGCGGCCGCCGGACAGGTCTATGCCATTCTCGCCGTCGGGCTGGTGCTGACGCTGACCGACCGCAATCTAGCCGATGCGGGGCTGGCCGTCGCCGTGCTGGCGCCGGTTCATGCCTCGCTGCTGTCGCGCGGTTCGGCCCGGCGCATCGCCTGGCTGGCGCTCGGGGCCGTGTTTTTCGTGGCGGGGCTGGCTTTTTTCACCGGCGTGCCGATGATTCCGCTCGATGCCCATGTGGCGCGCATCACCGGGGTGGGCGCTTTCCTGCTGGTCGTCGGTGTCGTCGCCTATTCCACCAATCGCATCAACGCGGCCTATGAGGTTTACGACAAGGCGCAGGTCACGGCCTATCGCCACCTCATCGAGCACGTGCATGACGCCGTGGTGCGCTTTTCGGCCGAAGGCGAGGTGCTGATGGCCTCGCGCTCGTCGGAAGCGCTGTTCGGGTGCCGGCGCTATGAACTCTCGGCGGCCAATCTCGGCGCGCGCGTGCATGTGCTCGACCGGCCGGCCTATATGACGGCGCTGAGCGAGGCGGCGCAGGCCGGGCACAGCCGCAGCATCGAAGTGCGCATGCGCCAGGACGATCCGGCCGGCAGTCGCCGGGTGCCGGTCTTCGTCTGGGTCGAGATCAGCCTGTCGCCGGTGATCGATGACGCCGGCGACAAGGGCCGGCGCGAAGTGGTGGCGCTGTTCCGCGACATTACCGAGCGCAAGGATCACGAGGCGGCGATGAGCAGGGCGCGCCAGGAAGCGGAGAAGGCTTCGGACGCCAAGACGCGGTTCCTCGCGACGGTCGGGCATGAGCTGCGCACGCCGCTCAATGCCGTGGTCGGGTTTTCCGAGATGATGGCGAGCGGCATCGGCGGCGATCTGTCGCCGACGCACAAGGAATATGCCGGGCTGATCCAGCAGAGCAGCCGGCACCTGCTCGACGTGGTGAACATGCTGCTCGACATGTCGCGCATCGAGGCGGGCAAGTTCGAGATCGAGGCTGCAACCTTCGCGCCGGAAAATCTCGTCGAGCCGTGCTTCAGCATGGTCGAGAGCCTGGCGCGCGAGCGCAAGATCACGCTGGTCGCCGATGTGGCGCGCAACCTGCCCATGGTGACGGCCGATGAACGGGCCTGCCGGCAGATTCTGCTCAATCTTCTGAGCAACGCCATCAAGTTCAGCCCGGAAGACGGGCGCGTCACCGTGGCGCTGAAGCGGCAGGGGCAGAGCCTCAATCTCTCGGTGATCGATGGCGGCATCGGCATGGCGCCCGAATCGATCCTGCGGCTGGGCGAGCCCTTCTACCAGGCGCAGGACGGGCTGGCGCGCCGCTATGAGGGCACGGGGCTGGGGCTGTCCATCGTCAAGGGGCTGGTGGAACTGCATGGCGGCATGCTGCGGGCGATGAGCGAGATCGGCGCCGGCACGACGATGACGGTTTTACTCCCCATAAACGGTCCGGCGATTAAACTGGAGGAGACTGCCAAGGTCACGCCCCTTCATCCGGAGCCGGCTCCCTCATCGAATCCTTCATGGCCAGAAGAAAAAAGAAAAGCGCAATGACGGCTAGCACTTTAACGCAGCTGCCCCTGGCGGCAGGCGGGGCTATCGCATCCACTCTCGGCAGGGCCGGCATGTGGGCCCTGGCGCGTTACATGCGTGCGCCGGTCGCCTCGACCGGCGTTCTCGCCATGGTGACGCTGACGGCGCTGGCCGGCAGCAATGCGCTCTATTTCCAGACCGCGCGCCATCCGGCGCCGCTGTTCCAGCCCGCGCCCAATGTGCCGGTTCCCGTCGAGGCCGATGGCCCGGCGATCGCGCCGATCGAAGCGCCGCAGCCGGTCGAGCGGACAATGGTCGCGCCGGTCGAAACCACCAGCAGCATCCAGCCCCAGCCCGCCGCCACCCCGGTGGTTGCGGCGCCGGCCAGCGTGCCGGATGCGCCCGTGGGCAACAAGGACGTCTTCGAGGTGCAAAAGAAGCTGCTCGACATGGGGCTCTTCCAGGGCACGGTCGACGGCTATTACGGCCCGATGACCGCGAGGGCGATCCGCGCCTTCGAGGAGCGCAATGGCCGCACGCCCACCGGGGCGATGAGCCGCGACGTGATCGATGCGATTCTCGGCGCCGATGCTTCGATGCCGGCCGCCCAGCCGACCGTGCAGATGGCGGCCGTGGCCCCGGCGCCGCAGCCGGTGCTGGCGCAGCCCGCGCCCGATCCGATCCAGACGCAGGCGGTGACGCCCGTCGTGCCGCAGGACCGCGTGGTGCAGCGCCTGCCGCCGGTTTCGCCCATCGAGGAAGCCTTCGATTCGGTCGCCGAAACGGCGGAGAACACCATCGATTCGATCCTTGCCGGCGTCGATACCGGCGAGGTGCGCCAGACGCCGCAGCCGCCGGCCAATGTGCCGGTTCCGGCCATGCCGCTGGTGGCCCCGCAACCCGCAAGCCCGGCTGCTGCCGCAACGGCCGCGGTGGCGGCGACGCCGAGCCAGCCCATGCCGCCGCCGGTGGCGGTTGCCGAACTCCCGGAGCAGAGCGCGCCGCAGCCCAGCCTCGCGCCCGCCAATGATCCGGCGCTGGTTTCCCAGATCCAGCGGGGGCTCGCGAGCCTCGGCTTTCTTGTCGGCCCCATCGACGGCAAGCCGGGAGAGGCCACGGCCAAGGCCATCCGCTCTTTCGAGGTCTTCCACAATTACGAGATGACCGGCCAGATCACCCCGGAACTGCCGGGCCTCCTGCGCGACGCCGGCGCGACCATCTAGTGTCGAGCTTTCGCAGCGATCTATGGTGCAGCGCCTTCCTGCGCCGCCACAACGCCCTCGGCAATATGTGCGTGGTCTCGCGCCGGGGCGACCCCATTGCCGGGCAGGTGTGGATCGAGGTGGATCATCTCGACGGCACGATTTCGCTGTTCACGCCGGCCCCGACGCTGAGCCGGCAGGACAGCGTCGACCTGGTGTTCCAGGAGCGATTCCACCGGGTGGAACCGGCAAAGGTGCGCGAGCGGATCGAGCAGGAAGCGCGGTTCGATCCGGATCTGTGGGTGATCAGTGTTGATTTCCGGGGGGATAATCCGGGGGTCGAGGTGGTGGGGTAGGATCGCATTGGGCGAGCAGGTCTTTCGCCTCCCTCCCCCTTGAGGGTGGGGTTCTGCGGCCGCCACACCCTCGGTACCCGTTGAGAACCGCAGCACCCCCACCCCGGCCCTCCCCTCAAGGGGGAGGGGGCGATGGGGCCGAGGGTTGGGTGGCAGTCTCGGTTGTCCTGTTTGGAAGAATGCTCGGGTTCTCGGGTCAAGTTCGGGTGACGAGAGGGGATGGGGAGGCTTCCCGAGGATGACGATTGCGCGGTGAAAAGGGCGATGTGCTGCCCTTCCGGATATCGCCTCAGCTGGCCTTGCGGGCGCCGATTTGGGCGAGGGTTTCGATGGCTTCGTCCATGGTGGCGGCGGGAAGGGTTTCGCGGTTGGGGCGGCCGCCGAAGCGTTGGTATTGGGGCTTGTTGAGCTCGAGGAGGTTCACTTCGCCGCGCCAGGCGCTCATCAGATAGGCCATGGAATCGGCCGAGACGGTGGTGAACAGGGCGGAGAAATCGGCCAGGGACTGCGAGCGCTCGCCATCCTGGGCGGCGGCGTGGATGAGGACTTTGAGGCCGTCATCGGCCTTGATGCCGAAGGCGCGCAGCAGCACGAAGATCGAGGCGCCGGTGGGATCGTGGGTGATCTGGCCGCAGCGGATTTCGTCGAGCCCGGTGATCTGGGTCAGGAGCTTCGTGACTTCCGGCCGGCGATTCTCGGAGAAGAGCTTCATCAGGGCGCGGGTGAGATCGCGCGTCGCCACCGAAAGCTGCTCGATGGTGCGCCTGATCGGGGCGCGCGGGGTTTCGCGATTGGCGAAGGCGTGAATAACCTTGAGCCGGTCGGCATCGGACAGGTCGAAAAAGGCGGGGGCCAGCAGGGCCGGGTCGAAATCGCTGCGTTTGGCGAGCGATTCGGCGACGATATGGTCCATCTGCGCCGAACGGGCGAGGGCGCTGAGAAAGGCGCCGCGCGGCACGATGGCGGTATTGGCGGCGAGCGCGCGATAGACCTTGCGCGAATTCATGCCGAAAAGCCTGGCGAGGACGACATTGGTGAGGTCGGCGCGGCCGGCGATCATGGCGGCGGCGCTGGCATCGTTCTGCGCGATGAGATTGAGCGCCGTCGCTTCCGAAAGATTCGGGGTGGTTTCGAGGAAGCTGTTGAGATCGTCGCCGATGTGATCGAGCACGAGGCTTTCGAGCGCGGGCGAGAGCAGCTCCGCCCGGCCGAGAAGGGCGGCGGCCTTGGCGCGGGCCTCGGCGCCGGCAATGGGAAACAGGCGCGTGACCAGCGCCTCGAACTGTTCCATTTCGGGACCGGTCGCCCGGCCGCGCCGCGCATAGGCGTCGCAGGCGGCAATCAGCAGCGTGTTGGTGCGGTCGACCCCGCCAGTTTCGATGAGCAGCTGAAATGTCTCATACGGTTGAAATCCGAGCATAAAATGAGGTCCTGCAAATCACTTCGATTATGGGCGTCGCCAGATTTGCGCGGAATTCGTTAAAGGCCTGTTAACCTTGACGTTCTCTTAATGTCGCCAGCGAAGGGCGTCGCTGAACTGATTCCGGAAAGGGCTGTCCCCGCCAGGAATGGGGAGCCGGTGGACATTGGAGGCAGGCTTGGGAAAGCTCGTCATGTTCGAGCGGCGGAAACGACCCGCCGACAGGGGGCCGAAGAAACCCGGCAGCGCTCAGATTTTGATTTTTACCGGGGTTCGTTATGAGCGTGGCACGCCGCCATCACCAGACAACAGGTTTGATCCCTCGCGCTCGACGCGCAAGCGCGGCTGAACGCCTAAGCGGGGGGCTGAGGCTCGTCATCGCGCTCGGCGCCGTAGCGCTGCTGGCCGGCTGCGCGGCGCGGCCCGTCGGCGATTTCGGCCGCGCGGCGCCGAGCTTCACCCATGATACGGCCATGCCCTATGTGGGAGAGGCCTTTGCCGGGGCGCGGGGCGAGCCGGTCTCGAACTTCAACCGCACCGACCAGGAAAAGGAGATGCATGACCGCGTCTGGCGTTTCCTCGTCGCGGCGCATGCCAAAGACTGGTTCTACGACACCGCCGCCGAATGGCAGCGCACCCGGATCATCCCTGCGCGCGACACCAGCTTCTCGGTCGATCGCTATTACTTGTGGCTGGTGCGCACGCATTATGAATCCTCGCGCACCCGCTATGCGACGGTGGGCCGGCATATCGCGGCCGATCTCGATACGCTGCCGACGACGTTCCGCTCGATCTGCGCGGTGATGGAAATCGACCGCCAGCGGGCGGCGGCGCTTCATGAACTGCGCAATCTCGGCCCCGATGTGCGCGACAATGTCGCCGCGCGCAAGGCCGAGAACGATATGAACATCGCCTGGTTCGTGCGGGCGCTGACCTATCGCTACCGGTCGTATAATTATGCGCTCGATCATCTGCTGGTGGAAACGCCGCATGAGCAATCCATGGCGGTCGACGAGGCGCTGCGGCGCATGTCGCTGCGGGTGGACAAGGCCAACCAAGGGGATTTCTGCTTCGACCAGCACGCGCTGGTGGCGCGGCGGGCCGATGTGATCATTCCCTCGCGATATGCGCGGCCGGTTTATGTGGAAGAGGATGACGGGCTGCCGCGGAAGTAGGGTGCGGTGCGCCCGACCTCGTGGTTCGAGGGTCGCTTCGCTCCCGCCTCACCATGAGGTCTCAGGGGAGTGTGAAAGAGATGCGCTCATCCATCGGTCGTCACCCTCGGGCTTGACCCGAGGGTGTTGTTCTTAGCCAAGCATCGTTAAGTGAAGAGCCCTCGGGTCAAGCCCGAGGGTGACGATCCGGGGTTGTGGGGAGTACCGTGGTCGGGTCAAGCAACTGTGTTTTGCTTGAGGATGGCGTTGAGAATGGTAACGAACTTTCTCATGGCAG
>Ga0182735_1000327_pt1 | contig 42055 bp, 34 predicted proteins | sample eDN5th30CKraftMG_FD_128524 | JGI IMG/M metagenome (GOLD analysis project Ga0182735, IMG submission 128524) | Enriched Miracle-Growth compost microbial communities from Emeryville, California, USA - eDNA 5th pass 30_C Kraft MG (version 2) (version 2) ...
CCTGCGCGAAGACCGGCTCCAGCGCCTTGCTCGCCTTGAACAGGCCCCAGGTGGAGGTGATGTAGCCGCCGTCCTTGTTGCTGTCCGAATAGCCGATCATCACTTCCTGATGGCCGCGCGCCTTCACCACGCCGGAAATCTCCGGCAAGCCGAAATAGGCGGACATGATCTTGGGCGCGGCCTCAAGATCGGCGATGGTTTCGAAGAGGGGCACCGCCATGATCGCGGCCTGCGGCGGATCGCCGTCCGCGCCCGCGCGCCAGAGGCCCGCCTCTTTCAGGAGGATGTTCACTTCCAGGAGGTCGGAGACGCTTTCCGCCTTGGAGATGATGTAATGGGTGATGCATTGCGGGCCGTAGATGCGGTGCGCCTCCGCCGCCGCCTCCACGATGGCGAGTTCGGAAGCGGTTTCCTCCGAATAGTCGGAAAAGCGGGTGCCGAGCGGCCGGTTGCTCGCCAGTTCCCGGCGCAAGAGGGCGATGCGCGCAAATTCGTCGAGGCCGGCATAGTCTTTCTCGACGCCCGCCCGGCTCAGCAGTTCGGCGACGACCCGCTCGTGCACCTCGCTGTTCTGCCGCATGTCGAGCGTGGCGAGATGGAAGCCGAAGGTTTCGACCGCGCGGATCAGACGGCCCAGCGCGCCCCCGGTGGCCAGCGCGCCGTCGCCTTCGTTCGCAAGGCCCTGCGCGATGGTGATGAGATCGCGGCGGAAATCGGCGGGGCCGTCATAAGGCTCCCCCCTGAGCGCGGAGGGGCGCGGCGGCGTGTGGCCGGTGCGGCCCAGATAGGTGGCGGCGAGGCGGGCATAGATGCCCGAAATGGCGCGGCGATAGGGTTCGTCCTGACGGCTGGGGGACGCGTCGCCGCTCGCTTGCGCCAGATCCATCACAGGCTGGGGCACATGGGCGAGTTCAGTCGAAAGCGACAGTTCCGCGCCCAGTTCGTGCACCGCGTCGAGATAATAGCCCAGCGCCGACTGGCAGGCGCGCGACAGGGCGAAGCGAAGCTGCGGCGCCTGGACGAAGGGATTGCCGTCGCGGTCGCCGCCGATCCAGGAGCCGACGCGCAGGAAGCTGGGCGGCCGCGCCTCCAGCACACGTTCCCACCGGGCGTAGAGCGCGGGCAGGGTCGGCAGGAAAATGTCGCGCAGATAGGTCAGGACATTTTCGATCTCGTCCGCGACGAACAGCTTTTCGCGGCGCAGCGGGCGCGTCTGCCACAGCAGCGCGATCTGGCGCAAGATCGCCTCCTCCAGATTTTCGCCCTCGTCGGTTTCCGTGCGGCCCGCGTCGCGCAGGCGCATGAGGTCGGCGATGCGGTTGCGGTGGTCGATCATGCTCTTGCGCCGCACCTCGGTCGGGTGGGCGGTGAGCACCGGCACGACCAGCGCGTCATCGAGCAGCGCCATGACCGCGTCGCGGCTGACGCCTTCGTCCTCCAGCCGCCCGAGGGCGGAGGCGACGTCCGCGCCCGGTTCGGCGGCGACGCCCTGCCGGTCTTCGGCAAGGTTGGCGAGCATCGAGAAGAGCATGAATCCGCGCACGAAGGACAGCGTGTCGTCGAGACTCAAGGCGTCGAGGCCGGTGTCGGTGACGTCCGCGCCCTGGATGCCGCGCGCCCGGTCGACCGAGGCGGAGCGGATATATTCGGTCTGCTTGTAGAGCTTGTCCCCGCCATAGGCGCGGATGACGTCGCCCAGCAGACGGCCGAGGTAGCGGATATCGGGGTTTTGCGTGACCGCCGGAGCGCCCGCCGAAGGTGCAAGAGTCGCCATGGGAAAGGACGCTGCACCGCACCATGAACGGGGTCAAGGGAAACATCCCCTTTGCGCCGCTTCGTTGCGGCAGGGCTTGCGCGGGGGACACAGGCTGGGCCAAAGGACGAAGCGTGACCGCCAGTATCAGCATAGGAACGGACGGCGCGGGCAATCCCGTGCTCGTCGACGTGGAGGAATTGCTCGCGACCCGCCTGCTCGTGCAGGGCAATTCGGGGTCGGGCAAATCGCATCTGCTGCGCCGGCTGCTGGAGGAAAGCGCCCCGCTGGTGCAGCAGGTGGTGATCGATCCGGAAGGCGATTTCGTGACGCTGGCCGATGAATATGGCCATGTGGTGATCGACGCGGGCGACTATAATGAGCGCGAGATCGGCAAGATGGCGACGCGGATTCGCGAGCATCGCGCTTCAGTGGTGCTCAGCCTCGAAAGCCTTGAGCTGGAGGCGCAGATGAAATGCGCCGCGACGTTCCTTTCCACCCTGTTCGACGCGCCGCGCGACCATTGGTATCCCGCGCTCGTCGTGGTCGATGAAGCGCAGATGTTCGCGCCGGTCGCGGCGGGCGATGTATCGGACGAGGCGCGGCGGCTGAGCCTTGCGGCGATGACGAACCTGATGTGCCGGGGGCGCAAGCGCGGCCTTGCGGGCGTGATCGCGACGCAGCGGCTGGCGAAGCTCGCCAAGAATGTGGCGGCCGAGGCGTCGAATTTCCTGATGGGGCGCACCTTCCTCGACATCGACATGGCGCGCGCCGCCGACCTTCTGGGCATGGAGCGGCGGCAGGCGGAGCAGATCCGCGACCTGGAGCGCGGGCGGTTCCTGGCGCTGGGTCCGGCGATCTGCCGCCGCCCGGTCGCGGTCAGGATCGGTTCGGTCAAGACCAGCACGCGCGGCGGCACGCACAAGCTGATGCCGCCGCCCGCCGCCGCGACCGGGGACATGCAGGAACTGCTGTTCGCGCAGGTGGAGGAGGACATGGCCCTGCCCGCGCCGCCGCCCCGGCCCGAACCCGCGCCGCTCCCCGCCGAAGAGGTGATGCGCGCCCTTGCCGCCGCGCCTTCGGCCAAGCCGGCGGAGCCGGAGTTCGACATGGGCGAATCCGACGGCGTGATCGTCGCGGTGCTGGAGGAGATCGTCGCCGACCTTGGCGAGGCGCTGCCCGGCCTATCGACGCTCTATCAGGATTTCACCGTGCGCTGCCGCATGAAGGGGCTGAAACGCGCGCCCATCGACCTGCCCGCCTTCCGCAAGCGTTTCGCCATGGCGCTGGCCGGGATGACGGACGCGGCCGACCCGCGCTGGGAGAATGCGCTGCGGGCGGCGGCGCCTCTGCCGGAGGATATGCTGGCGCCGTTCCTGCTGATCGCGCGGGCGGCGATGCAGGGCTTGCCCTGTCCCGACGATGCGAAGCTGGCGCGGGCCTATGGCACCAGTTCGCCGGGACGGGTGCGGCGGCTGATCGACTATATGGAAAGGCAAGGCGTGATCGTGGCGCGGACTGATTTCGGCGGGCGGCGCTCGATCGGCGTGCCGCAACTGGGGCTGTCGACGGCGGCGGCGGAGGGATGAGCGAGCCGTCCGTCCTGTTCGTATGCCTCGGCAATATCTGCCGGTCGCCGCTGGCGGAGGCCGCGTTCCGGGCGGAGGCGGAGCGGGCGCGGCTGACGGCGGAGGCGGATTCGGCGGGCACGGGCGACTGGCATATCGGCTCCCCGCCCGATTGGCGGGCGCAGGCCGTGGCGCTGCGCCATGGGATCGACATCAGCGGCTATCGCGGGCGGCAGGTGCGGGCGGAGGACTTCCATCGCTTCGGCCATATCTTTGCGTTGGACGGGGCAAATCTGCGCGACCTGCGGCGCATCCGCCCGGCGGACGGCACGGCGCGCCTGGGGCTGCTGATGGACCTTGTGCCGGGGCGCGAGGGAACGAATGTGGCCGATCCCTATTTCGGCGACGCGGCGGGATTCGACGTCACATGGGACGATGTGACGCGCGCGGCGGCGGCCCTGGTGGCCAAGCTGCTGGGGCGCTGACTCCGACATTTTGGAGCACGCGCGCCGACGGTCGCAATCAGCGATGCCGGGCCAAGGCGATCCGTGCGCTGTTCATCCGTCCGGGGCAGCGGCGTATATGCCGTCGAGCACCGCCGCGACGCAGGCGAGCCGCTCGCAGTCCGGATCGAATCCGGCGGACCGCGCCAACCGGTCAGCCCAGGCGGCCGCCATATACCCGCCCCACGCATCGCCCGACGTCGTCAGCGTCTCGCGCGTCGTGCCGCGGAACAGATCGGCAGTGAAATCGTAGAAGGAGCCGCCGACGTTGCGGAACGCCGCACCGGCCCGATCGCCATGAAATTCCGCCGCGATGACGGCATCCTGCCCGGCATGGAGATGCCAGGAACAGGCGATCCGAATCAGCCTGCCGCCGGCGAGCCGGATGGTGGCAAGGCCGTGATCCTCCACCTGCGCCGCGCGATCGGACAGGCGGCGGCCCTTGCTGAACAGATCGGCGCTGATGCCTTCGACCTCGGGGAAGCCGAGCGTCCACAAGGCCAGGTCGATCAGATGCACCCCCAGGTCCATCATGCAGCCGCCGCCCGACAGCAAGGGATCGTAGAACCAGGGTTTGTCCGGGCCATAGGCATTGTGGAAGACAAGATCGACGGCGTGCACGTCGCCCAGTTCGCCCGCAACGACCCTGTCCCTGATGGCGCGCATGCCGGCGGTCCCGCGGTAGGAAAGATCGACGCCGAGCAGGCGATCCGCCCGGCGCGCCGCCTCGATGACTTCCTGAACCTCCATCAGGGTCCGACCGAGCGGCTTCTGGCAGAATACAGGGATGCCCCGCTCCAACGCACGGATGGACTGCTGCGCGTGGAGGGCGCTGGGCGTCGCGATGACCAGCCCGTCGAGATCCTGATCGAGCAGCGCGTCGAACGAATCCAGCCGCGCCGCCCGGGGAGCGAGGCGCGCGGCCTCCGCGCTGTTGCCGGGCAAGGCGTCGGCGATCGCGGCGACCTCGACCGTTCCGGCCCCGATCATGGCTTCCATGCGATGGCGGCCGATCCAGCCGACCCCCAGGAAGCCGATGCGCGGCAGCGACAGAACCGGCGCCGCGGCGGCAGGAGCGGACAGGGGCGTCATAGCGTTATGACCGCTTTCACGAAGCCGCCGGGCTTGTCCCGCGTCGCATCCAGTGCTTCCCCCAGCTTTTCCAGCGGATAGACGTGCGTGTAGAGCGGCGCGGGGTCGAGGCGGCCCGTGGCGACCGCATCGACGGCGGCCCGCACGCCTTGCGCATAGACCAGCGGATCCCGCTCATGCGCATTGACGACATCGATGCCGCGCCAGTTCCACAGCCACATGTTGACTTGCCGGGGACCGTCCTGATGATAGCCGGCGATGACGAGCCTGCCGCGCTCGGCCGTCAGTTCCCCGGCCAGGTCGAGCGGCCATTGCTTGCCCACGGCTTCGATCACCCGTTCGCACAGGCGCCCGCCGGTCAGGGCGCTCACCTGGTCGATGATGCCCTGATGATCGTCCATCGCGATCGTTTCGCGGGCGCCGAAGCGGCGCGCGAGGTCAAGCGAAGAGCGGCGTCGCGAAATGGCGATCACCCGCGCGCCCGCGTCGGACGCGAGCCTGGCGAGGATCGCGCCCAGGAAGCCGATGCCGATGATGGCAACCGTCTGCCCGGCCCGAATGTCCGAGCGGCGGAAGATGTTGAAGGCGCAGCCCAGCGGCTCGCCCGGAAATATCGCGCCATCGAGCGCGGGCGGCAACGGCACCACGGCCGTTTCGTCGGCAATGTCATATTCGGCGTAGCTGGCATGGGAGAGCGCCGCCACGCGCTTCCCCGGCGCCACCTGCGTCACGCCCGCGCCGACCGCGTCGACCACGCCCCATCCTTCATGGCCGAGCGAGCCGGGGGCGGTGGGGAACTGCTGCCATTCGGGACCGGCCCATGGCGTGAGATTGGACGCGCAGACCCCGCATCCTTCAAGCCGGATGCGCACCTGACCGAGGCCCGGTTCCGGCCGGGGCACATGGTCCACGCGGATTGCGCCGGGGCCGGTCACGACCGCCGCGCGCATCGTGACGACAGGCGCATCCGCCGAAGCGTTCCGCTCGATTGCCGCGAGGCCGCTCATTCCGCGGCCACCGCCATCACGCCTTCTCCGTTGATGAAGGCTGCCAGCGCCTCATGCGCCTGATCGTCGGTCATCTGGCGCGGCGGGTGCTTGCAGAAATAGGCGGCCGCCGGGTGGATCGGACCGGCCAGCCCGCGATCCATGGCGAGTTTGGCGCAGCGGATCATATCGATGGCGACGCCCGCCGAATTGGGGCTGTCCTCGACCGACAGGCGCAGCTCCAGATTCATCGGCACGCCGCCGAACAACTGCCCTTCCATGCGCAGGAAGCAGACCTTGTTGTCGTTCTGCCAGGCGACATAGTCGGACGGGCCGATATGGATATTCTCGTCCTCCAGCCGCGTCTCGGCCACCGACTGCACGGCTTCGGTCTTGGAGATCTTCTTCGACTTGAGCCGCGTGCGATTCGACATGTTGAGGAAGTCGGTATTGCCGCCGGTGTTGAGCTGATAGGTGCGGTCCAGCTTCACGCCGCGCTTTGCGAAGAGGTCGGTCAGGACGCGGTGGACGATCGTGGCGCCCAGTTGCGCCTTGATGTCGTCGCCGATGATCGGCACGCCCGCCGCGGCAAAGCGTTCCGCCCAGACCGGGTCGCTGGCGATGAAGACGGGGATGTTGTTGACGAAGGCCACCCCCGCCTCCAGCGCGCATTCGGCGTAGAATTCGGTCGCCTGCTGCGAGCCCACGGGCAGATAGTTGAGCAGCACGTCGACCTCGGCCGCGCGCAGCCGCTCGACCACCCCTTCCCGCCCTGCTTCGGGTGCATCGGCCGGCAGGAAGGTGCGGTCGTCGGGATAGTCGGCCATATGTTCGGCAAAACCGTCGAGACGCCGGCCCATTTCCACCGTCACGCCGATCGGCTTCACGTCCGGGCAGAAGACCTGCGTGCAATTGGGCCTGGCGAAGACGGCTTCGGCCACGTCGCGGCCCACCTTGCGCCGATCGATGTCCCATGCCGCCGCGACGCGGATGTCGCACGGACGATAGCCGCCGATTTCCCAGTGCATGAGGCCATGGTGATCGTTGCTTTCGGCACGATAGTGCGACAGGCCCTGCACCAGCGAACTGGCGCAGTTGCCGACGCCGACGATGCCGATGTTGATGGGATGTGATGGCATGGGGATTCTCCCTCGTTCAGGCGGTCCGGGCGATCGGCGGCGCGGCGCGCGCGGACGCGTAGCGGTCGATCATCCAGGCGCAGAAATCCGCGAAGGCCTGCGGCTCGTGGACGGCGCTGGTGTGATGGGGCGCGATCCCCAGATGCTCGGGCGTGAAACAGAAAGTGACCGTGACATCGAAGTCCGCGAGCGCTTCCATCTGCCGGTCGAACCAGTCGATCGCGCCGGGACGGAAGCTGTCCGCCCAGGACAGGCCCGTCCGCAGATGGCGCACGCCCAGCCGCTTCATCCAGGCGACCGCATCGTCCAGGCGCGGGTCCTCGAAGTGGAACCATTGCATGAGGCCCATGTCGCCGGCGACCCTGCCATATGCCTCCAGCGCGGGCTTGGGCGTGCCGTCGGCGCGGATCAGGCCCATGTAGAAATGGCGGTAATAGCTGGAACCCTCCGCCTCGCGGTGGCGCGTGGTCGCGCCCCATTCCTGCGGCAGGTCGAACAGGCTGTACCAATAGACGCGCGGCACCCGGCCGATCAGCAGTTCGGCCGTGCGGTCGATGCCGAAGACCTGCACCTCCTCGGCCCCGAAGGAACCGACGCCGACCTCCGTGACCCAGACCGGCTTTTCCGGCACGACCGCTTCTATCTCGCCGATCTGCTTGGGCCAGTCGTGGATCGACCAGAGATTCCAGTCGAGAGGAAAGCCATGCACCGCAACCACATCGACGGCATCCAGCGCGCCATGGCCCCGCATCCGCTTCACCCAATGCGGATCAATCGGCGACATGCCGCCCAATATGCGCGTGACGGCGGGATTGACATCGCGGATCGCCTTGCCCGCGCGGATCACCATATCGGCATAGAGCGACCAGTCGGGATCGATCTCCATATCCCAATGCGACTTGTTGTTCGGCTCGTTCCAGATCATCGCGGCTTCGATCATGCGTCCTGCTCCTCCTGCGGTCCGGATGCCGGATAGACGGCCGCGCTGCCCATCCATTCCCCATAGGGAAGGGATGCGACGCGGCAGAGATAGACTTCATCTTCCGGCTGCGCCTCGATCGTGAAGCCGGCGGCGCGCAGCATCGCCTGGCTGCACGCGGCGTTGGGCGCCCACCAGTTGGTCCAGTCATGGGCGAACTTCTTCTCGATGAAGTGCATGCGCGGATAGGCCGGATTGTCGAAGAAGCCCGGCGGCCGGCTTGTGCCGGGCACATGGAACGGGTGGTCTTCGGGCACGTTCAGGACGTCGGCCGAACCCTGCTGCATCGTCTGGAACAGCATCAGATCGCCCGCGACATGTTCGCGGATCAGGTCGAGCGCCAGCAGCGGATGGCGCAGATGGTAGAGAACCCCCATGAAGATGACGAGATCGAAACGGCGGCCGAGCCTGCCCACGTCATAGACCGACAGGTTGCGAAAGCCGATGCCTTCAAAACCCAGGGCTTCGGCGGCGAACCGCGCCTGGGCAAGGTAGCGTTCGTCCGAATCGATGCCCAGCACTTCCGCGGCGCCCCGGCGCTTCATCTCGATCGAATAGAAGCCGGCATTGCACCCGATGTCGAGGACCGACTTTCCGGAAAGATCGGCCGGGAGCGCCGCTTCGAACCGGGCGAACTTGAACGCGGGATAATCCCCCAGGAAATGGTCGGGCGCCGTTTGCACGGCCCCGATGCGCAGATTGTGGAACCAGGGGCCGAGCGCCTCGATCCGGCGGCGCATCTCGAATGTGTCGGCATGGCTCTGTACGATCTTCGCTGTCATGCGGGCACCTCGTTGATGCGGGTCACGCGCGCGCCGCCGGCGCCGATCTCAACGGTGCTGATCGATCCGGGATCGATGTCGAACCGCAATATGTCGTCGAGACTGCGACCCAGATAATGGGCGATGGCGCCGCGGATGATGTCGCAATGCGTCACGCACAGGACCGTCCCGCCCGCACGCGCCCGCGCATGCTCCTCCAGATGCCGGACGATCCGCCGGACCGCCTGCATCATCGTCTCGCCGCCCGGAGTGGAAGCGGCCGAGCGGCGGCGATTCCACGCATCCCAAAGGACGTCGCCGTCCAGATCGGCGAAGCTGCGGCCGTTCCATGCGCCGAAGTCGACCTCGTCCAGCGCATCGACCATGTCCACCTCCGCCGCATGGGCCGCCGCTATGATCGACGCCGTCTCCAGCGTGCGCGTGCGCGGGCTGGCGTGAATCGCGAACGGCTTCCCGAGCAGCGGCCATGCCGCGACGCGGGCCGCCTGCTTCCGGCCGACGGCGTTGAGGCGCGCGGCCCCGGCGCGTCCGCTCAGCAGCTTTCCATATTCCGTATGCACGCCATGCCGTACGAGATGGAAGCGGGTGGGAGAGTCAAGCATCAACATAGATGCCACACAACCAACCCCGAACCGGTAAAGTTCCATATCTGATATAATTGATAAAGCCGTTATTATTTCCAATTATACATAACATTAAATAAGATCACCTTGTTTATCTTAAGATAACATAGGTTATTACATCGGAACATGCCCTATACGGGTCTATATTGCGTTTCATTGTTGCTTTGTACCTGGAACCAAGCGGTAGAAGAAGATGTTCCTCCTGCCACTACCGCTGCGGCCGTCCAGATCCCGCCCGCATCGGTAGCCAGCAACAGGTCCAAGAGAGGAACGCTCGTGGAGAACATACTCGTCACCGGTGGCGCAGGCTTTATCGGCCGGCAGGTTTGCCGGGAGCTGCTGACACGCGGCCATGCGGTCCGGGTGCTCGACAACCTGATCGAGCAGGTTCACGGCAATGAGGAGCGCCCGGCGGATCTCGATCCCCAGGTCGAGCTGATCCGCGCGGACGTGCGCAACGGCAATGCGGTGGAGCGCGCCTTGCAGGGCGTGGACAGCGTCATTCACCTTGCCGCGGAAGTGGGCGTCGGCCAGTCGATGTACGAAGTGGAACGCTACACCTCGGTCAACGATGTGGGCACCGCCGTCCTCTTCGAACGGCTGATCGATCATCCGGTGCGCCGCGTCGTCACCGCGTCTTCCATGAGCATCTATGGCGAAGGGCTCTATCGCGACCAGGACGGCCAGCCGGTGCAGGATGCCGAGCGCGGCGCGGTCCGCGACGACCAGAAGGTCTGGGAACCGCTCGACCGCCTTGGCCGGCCGCTCGCGCCGGTCGCGACCCCCGAATGGAAGCGGCCCCATCTCGCGTCGATCTATGCGCTCAACAAATATGTGCAGGAACGCACGACCCATATCATGACCGCGCCCTATGGCATGGAGGGCGTCTGCCTGCGGCTCTTCAACGTCTATGGGCCGGGCCAGGCGCTGTCCAATCCCTATACGGGCGTGCTCGCGATCTTCGCGTCCCGGCTGCTGAACGGGCAGAAGCCGATGATCTTCGAGGATGGCGGCCAGCGGCGCGACTTCGTGCACGTAAGCGACGTCGGCCGCGCCTTCGCCGATGCGCTCGAACTGCCGCAGGCGGCGGGCGGCACATTCAACATAGGGTCGGGCCGCGACCGCTCCGTGACCGAAGTGGCGCAGGCCCTCGCCGCCGCGATGGGGAAGAACGATGCCGAGCCGGAGATCGTCGGCAAGGCACGGACCGGCGACATCCGCCACTGCTTCTGCGACACGACGCTGACGGCCGAAACGCTCGGGTTCCATGCGCGGCAGGATTTCGAGCAGGGATTGGCGGAGCTGGCGGAATGGGTCGCGCGGCAGACCGCCGACGACCGCGTGGCGGAGGCGCGAGCGGAACTGGAAGCGCGGGGACTGGTCGCATGAGCCGCCCCGATCCGCGACCCGTCCTCGTCACCGGCGGCGCGGGTTTCATCGGCTGCAACATTGCCGACCGGCTCGCAGGCGAAGGGCATCAGGTCATCATCTATGATTCCCTGGCCCGACCCGGCGTGGAACGCAACCTGCTCTGGCTGGAGCAGCGGCACGGCGCGCGGATCGCGCCCGTCATCGCCGATATCCGCGACGATGCGATGCTCGACCGAATGGTCGCGCGCGCCAAGGCGGTGTTCCATATGGCCGCGCAGGTGGCCGTGACCACCAGTCTCGCGGACCCGCGCCGGGATTTCCAGGTCAATGCGCTCGGCACCTTCACGCTGCTGGAAAGCGCCCGCCGCTGCGCCGCTGCGCCGCCCGTGATCTTCGCGTCCACCAACAAGGTCTATGGCGGACTGGAGGATCTGGAGTTCGAGCTTGCCGGCAACGCTTATCAGCCTGCCGACGCCGCGTTGCGCGCCCATGGCATCGACGAGAGCCGGCCGCTCGATTTCCACACGCCTTATGGCTGCTCGAAGGGCGCGGCCGACCAATATGTGCTGGACTATGGCCGCAGCTTCGGCGTGCCCACCGCCGTCCTGCGGATGAGCTGCATCTACGGCCAACGGCAGATGGGAACGGAGGATCAGGGCTGGGTCGCGCATTTCCTCATCAGCGCGATCGAGGGACGGACCATCACGCTTTACGGCGACGGATGCCAGGTGCGCGACATATTGGACGTGGGCGACGCCGTGGACGCCTATCTCGGCCTCTGGCGCAACATCGACCATGTGCGCGGGCGCGCCTTCAACCTGGGCGGCGGCGCGGACAATGCGGTCAGCCTGCGCCGGATCCTCGACCATATCGGGGATTGCCTCGACCGTCGCCTCGATATCGAAATGTCGGACTGGCGCGCGGGCGACCAGCGCTATTTCGTCGCCGACACCCGCGCCCTGACGCAAGCGATAAATCCCGGGCCGCGCAAACCCTGGCGGCAGGGCGTGGCCGATCTCGCCGATTGGCTTGTCCGGGAGCGGCAAAACGGGCCGGTGACGGCAGGCGCATCCTTGCGGATGGAGAAGGCGCTTTGACCCGCGCGCGCCATATCCTGCTCACCGCCGACGCGCTCGGCGGCGTGTGGCAATATTCCACGGGCCTGGCGGCCGCGCTGCTGCCCTTGGGCTATGAGGTGACGCTTGCCGTGCTCGGCCCGGCGCTGGACGAGGCGCAAAGGGCGAGCACCGCCGCCATTGCGAACCTGCGCCTGATGCAAACCGGCCTTGACCTCGAATGGCTCGCCGACGAGCCGGACCGGATGATCGGCGCCGAACGCCGGCTGGCCGAAATGGCCGGCGATCTGCGCGCGGACATCGTGCAGTTGCACAGCCCCGCCCTGGCCGGCGCGGGACGCTATCCATGCCCTGTCGTCGCCGTGCTGCACAGCTGCGTGGCGACCTGGTGGTCGGCGGTGCGCGGCGGCCCGCCGCCGCAGGATTTCGCCTGGCGCACGGCGCTGGTGGAGAAGGGCCTCCGGCAGGCGACGCTGTCCATCGCGCCCAGCATGGCCTTCGCCGCGGCCGCCCAACGGCAATATGGCGTCGCGCCCGTGCCGGTCCACAACGGCCGGACCCTGCCGGTGCAGCCCCAGGCCGCGCAGGACTGCATCTTCACGGCCGGGCGCCTGTGGGACGAAGGCAAGAATGTCCATGTGCTCGACGAGGCGGCGAGTCACCTCAGCGTGCCGTTCAAGGCCGCGGGGCCGACCCGTTCTCCGCACGGCGAGAGCGTCGCATTCGGGACCCTCCACCTGCTGGGCGTGCTCGATGAAGCGGCGCTGGCGCGCCATCTGGGCGCGCGGCCGATCTTCGTCTCGGCCGCGCTCTACGAACCCTTCGGCCTTGCTGTCCTCGAAGCCGCCATTGCGGGCTGTCCCCTGATCCTGTCCGACATCCCGACCTTCCGCGAACTGTGGAACGGCGCTGCGCTGTTCGTGGACCCGCGCGATCCCCGCGCCTTTGCCCGCGCGATCGAGGGGTTGATCGAGGACAGGGCGGCGCGCGCCGAAGCGGGCCGACGCGCACGGGAACGCGCGCAACGCTACACGCCCGCCGCCATGGCCGGCCGGATGGCCGCTCTCTACGATCAGGTCCAGAGCAGGGCGGCGGCATGAAGATCGTCTATTTCACCCATTCGCTGCTTTCCTGCTGGAACCACGGCAATGCGCACTTCCTGCGCGGCGTCCTGCGCGAACTGGCGGCGCTCGGCCACGATGTCGTGGCGCTGGAACAGGAGGGCAACTGGAGCCTGTCGAATCTCCTCGCCGACCATGGCGAGGGGGGCATGACCGCCTTTCGCGCCGCCTATCCCGATCTGCGCGCCCACAGCTATCGCCCCGGCGCGGACGTCGATATGCTGCTGGACGGCGCCGATCTGGTGATCGTCCACGAATGGAACGAACCGGCCCTTGTCGCGCGGATCGGCCGGATGCGCGCGAGGAACGGCACATTCACGCTGCTGTTCCACGACACCCATCACCGGGCCGTCTCGGACCCCGACGCGATCCGCGCCTTCGACCTTGACGGCTTCGACGGAATACTCGCCTTTGGCGAGGCGCTGTCCGAGGTCTATCGCCAATGGGGCTGGGGCGAGCGGGTCTGGACCTGGCATGAAGCGGCGGACATCCGCCACTTCCACCCCCCGGCGCGGGAGAGCGAGCGGAACGGTCTCGTCTGGATCGGCAATTGGGGCGACGGCGAACGCACGACGGAACTGGAAGAATATCTGTTCCGGCCCGCCTGCGCGGCCGGCTTGCCGCTCGACATCCATGGCGTGCGCTATCCCGGGGAGGCGCTGGGAATACTCGGCCGCTACGGCGCGCGTTATCACGGCTGGGCGCCCAATGCAGCCGCGCCGGACATCTTCGCGCGGCACGCCGCCACCGTCCATGTGCCCCGGCGCTATTATACCCGGCTCCTCCCGGGCATCCCGACCATCAGGGTGTTCGAGGCGCTGGCATGCGGCATCCCGCTTCTGTCCGCGCCGTGGAGCGACGCGGAAGGCCTTTTCCGGCCCGGTGAGGATTTCCTGTTCGCAAAGGACGGCGCGGAGATGACGCGCCGGCTGCGCGCGGTCGCCTCCGATCCCGGCCTGCGCGCGGCGCTGGCGCGGAGCGGACTGGAAACGGTGCGGGAACGGCACAGCTGCGCCCACCGCGCGCGGGAACTTCTGGCCGTGGTCGATCCATTGCAGCCGTCGATCCGGCCTCAGCTTGCAGGGAGCATCGCATGAAGATCGCCTTTTACGGCTCAAGCCTGCTGTCGTCCTACTGGAACGGCGCCGCAACCTATTATCGGGGCATCCTGCGCGAACTGGCGGATCGCGGGCATGAGGTCGTCTTCCATGAACCCGATGCCTTCGATCGCCAGCAGCATCGCGACATGGACCCGCCCGATTGGGCGCGCGTCCGCGTCTATCCAGCGACGGCCGACGCGCTGGTCGGCGTCATGGACGCGGCGGCGGAGGCCGACGTGGTGGTCAAGGCCAGCGGCGTCGGCATATTCGACGACGAGCTGCTGGACGGCGTCATGCGGCGCGCCCGGCCGGAGGCCCTGCGCATATTCTGGGACGTCGACGCGGCCGCCACCCTGGACGACATGCGGGCCGTGCCGGACCATGCGGTCCGCCGCGCGCTCCCGAACCTTGACCTTGTCCTGACCTATGGCGGCGGCGATCCGGTCGTGAACGCCTATCGCGCCATGGGCGCGCGGGACTGCATTCCGGTCTATAATGCGCTTGATCCGACGAGCCATTTTCCGGTTCCGCCGGATCAGCGCTTCGCGGCCGATCTCGCCTTCCTGGGCAACCGCCTGCCCGACCGGGAGGCCCGCGTGGAGGAATTCTTCCTGAAACCGGCCGCCTTGCTGCCGACGCGGTCCTTCCTGATCGGCGGCAATGGCTGGGACACGAAGGCGATGCCGGCCAATGTGCGCCACCGGGGCCATGTCTACACGGCCGAGCATAATGCCTTCAACTGCACGCCGCTCGCCGTGCTGAACGTCGCGCGCGACAGCATGGCGCATATCGGCTTTTCGCCGGCCACGCGGGTTTTCGAGGCGGCCGGCGCAGGCGCCTGCCTCATTACCGACGCCTGGGAAGGGATCGAGATGTTCCTGCAGCCGGGCGAGGAAGTGCTGGTCGCGCGCGATGGTCAAGATGTGGCGGATCATCTCGCCACGCTCACCCCCGAACGGGCGCGGACCATCGGCCGCGCCGCGCTCGCCCGGGTCAGGGCCGAACATAGGTACGCGCTGCGCGGCGCGCAGGTCGACGCGATCCTGCGCGAGCATATGGGCCGGACCGCGAACCGGCAGCATCAGATGGAGGGCGCATGAAACTCGTCGTTCTCGGCCTCAGTCTCTCCTCGTCCTGGGGCAACGGCCACGCCACAACCTATCGCGCGCTGCTGTCGGCCTTTGCGGCGAGAGGGCACGACATCCTCTTTCTGGAGAGGAACGTCCCCTGGTATGCCAGCCAACGCGATCTCGAGGCGCCTGACTATTGCCGGCTCGATTTCTACGCCGATCTGCCGGCGCTGGAAGACTGGCGAGGCGAGATCGCGGCGGCCGATGCCGTCATCGTCGGCTCCTATGTGCCCGATGGCGTTGCCGTCGGCCAATATGTGCAGCGCCATGCCCGGTCGGTCACGGCCTTCTACGACATCGACACGCCGGTAACGCTGGCAGCGCTCAGGGCAGGACATTGCGATTATCTGTCGGCGGAGCTGATCGCTGGCTACGACCTCTATTGCTCCTTCACCGGCGGCCCCACGCTCACCCTGCTGGAGGATCGTTACGGCTCGCCATTGGCCCGTGCGCTCTACTGCTCGGTCGACACGGACATGTATCGCCCGGCGGATGTGCCCAAGCGCTGGGACCTTTCCTATCTCGGCACCTACAGCGCGGACCGGCAGCCGACCCTGGAACGCCTGCTGATCGAGCCGGCGCGCCTGCTGCCCGGCAAACGCTTCGTCGTGGCCGGGCCGCAATATCCCGAAGACATCGACTGGCCGGCCAATGTGGAGCGCATCGATCATCTGCCGCCCAAAGATCATCCCGCCTTCTATTCGGCTTCCCGCTATACGCTCAATGTCACGCGCGCCGACATGATCGAAGCCGGCTGGTCGCCCTCGGTGCGGCTGTTCGAGGCGGCCGCGTGCGGCACGCCGATCATCTCCGATATATGGCCGGGCCTCGATGCGCTGCTCGCGCCGAACCGGGAAATCCTGTTCGCCGACAAGCCCGAGCAGATCATCCTGTGGCTGCACGAAGACCGGGCGCGCATCGGCGACGCCGCACAGGCGCGCATCCATGCCGAGCACAGCGCGGCCACCCGCGCCGCACAACTGGAGGCGCATCTTAACGAAGCCGCGGCGATGCGGACGCAGGACAGGATTGCCGCTGCGGAATGAACCACACCCCGCGAGAAGGAAAAGACCGATGAAGGACAGACAGGATGTGGCGCTTGTTGCCGGGGGAGCGGGGTTTATCGGATCGCATCTGTGCCGGGCCTTGCTCGACAAGGGATTCGAGGTGATCTGCATGGACAATCTCCAGACGTCGCGCGCGATCAATCTGGAACGGCTGGAGAGCGAGCGCGCCTTTACCTTCTTTCGCGCCGACATCGTCGACCCGTTGCCGGACGCCGTGACCCGGCGACGGGATATCAGCCGCATCTACAATCTCGCCTGCGCGGCATCGCCGCCGCAATATCAGGTCGATCCGGAACATACCATGTTGACCAACGTGGTCGGAACCGACCGGCTGCTGCGGCTGGCCGAACAGAACGGCGCCCGTTTCCTGCTGACATCGACCAGCGAGGTCTATGGCGATCCCGAGACGCACCCGCAAAGGGAGGATTATCGCGGCTGGGTCAACTGCACCGGCCCGCGCGCCTGTTATGACGAGGGAAAGCGCGCCGCCGAAGCGATCGCGTTCGACTTTGCCCGGCTGGAGCGCGCGGAGGTGAGGGTGGCGCGCATCTTCAACACCTACGGCCCCAACATGCATCCGGATGACGGCCGCGTGATTTCCAACCTTCTCTGCCAGGCGCTGTCGGGCGAGGACATCACGATCTATGGCGACGGATCGCAGACCCGCAGCTTCTGCTTCGTGTCCGACATGGTGGACGGCCTCATCCGGCTGATGGAGGTCGACATGCCCGACTCCAAGCCCGTCAACCTGGGCAATCCCGAGGAATATACGATTCTCGAACTGGTGGAGCGGATCGTCGCTGAAACCGGAACGACATCGGCGGTAATCCATCGGCCCCTCCCCGTGGACGATCCGCGCCGCCGCAGGCCGGACATCCGGCGCGCCCGGACATTGCTGGACTGGGAACCGCGCATCCTGCTCGACGAGGGGTTGCGCGTCACCTGCGACTTCTTCGCCGAGGAAATCTGCGCCCGCCATGCCGAACATGGCGGCGCACGCGCGGGCCTCCTCCTTTCCTCGCCGCTCCGCACCCCGTTGGCTGCGGAATAGCGGCGGCGGGACAGGCGCGCATGCCCCGTTCCGCTGAAGACGACGGCAAGCGGGAACAGCTCACCGTCCCGCCGCCCGGTCCGTCCGGCATGGCCCCGGCGCTGGAACGCAACATATACGCCCTGCGCGAACGGCAGCGGCGGGAAGAGGGCGAGGCGAGCCGGGAGGCGCGGATCGCGAACGCGATCACCCGCTTCACCGGCAGCCTGCCCTTCGTATATCTGCATCTCGCCCTGTTCGGGGCGTGGATTCTGGTCAATCTGGGTTTCGTTCCCGGCGTCCCCCGGTTCGATCCGACCTTCGTGATCCTGGCGACCTGGGCTTCGGTCGAAGCGATCTTCCTGTCGACCTTCGTTCTGATCAGCCAGAACCGCGCGGTCGCGATGGCGGAGGGACGCGCGGCGCTGGATCTCCAGATCGGTCTGCTGGCCGAGCATGAGGTGACGCGGCTGGTTCGCCTGACCGCGTCGATCGCCGCACATCTGGGCATCCCCGAAGCATCCGATCCCGAGTTGGAGGAACTGGGGCGCGACGTCGCGCCCGAGGCCGTGCTGGACGCGCTGGAAACCAATAAGGACGATCCTCCTTCCCGATGAAGGCCGCTCAGGACAGCCGCCAGCTTTCATCCATCGCGAGATAACCGCCGTCAAAGCTCCCTGCCGCCGCGAGCCGGTCCCAGTCGGGCACCTGCACGTCCCGGCCCTGAATGATGAGCAGATTGTCGCGCCGAAGGCCGCGGATGATGCGGTTCATATGCACCGGCGTCATCCCGAGCGCGTCCGCGAGCTGCGTCTGGACAGCGGACAGCGGAAACGCGGTGCGGCGGCCGAGGCCGGCGCGTTCCATCCGCACGCCAATCTCGCAAAAGAGATGGGCCGTCCGCATGCGCGCATCGCGGCGGCCGATGTTCACCACCCATTGCGAGGTGATGGAACCGTCGGCGACGCAATCCCGCCAGAACGCCTCCGCAATGCCGGGATAGGCATGGACCAGATCGAGCAGGTCGCGATGGGCGACCTTGAGGATGGCAAGGCGCGCCGACAGCGCCTGAAGCGCCCACTCCACCTTGGGCAGCATCAGCGAATATAGATCGCACATGTCGCCGGCGATGTGGATCGCCGTAATCTGACGATGCCCATTGTCCAACTGGCCGAAGCGGGCGGCAAAACCGGATACGATCAGGCAGGAAAAATCGGTCAGCTCGCCCGGCCTTATTATATCGCGATGCGGTTCGATTTCCGCTTGCCGCCCTTTTATCGAGAGGATTGCGGCCTGCTCCTCCTCGTTAAGGATGGAGCGCTGCTGCAGCCGCCTGAGGAACAGACGGAGGGCGGGGTGACGTGATGACATGGGCATATCTCCGGCCAGGCCGGGCAGCGTCGGTAAGGAACATGCCAGCGCCTTGAATGGATGGGGAAGTGCAGGCTCCGCAATTTGCGGCTTCGTTGAAACGAACGACCCTCGGCACGTTTCCCCCGGCGTCGAAGTTTATAACATGTGTTGGCCGCACCGGAACCATGATGCTGCTCACGTGTATCCGGCTAGGGCTTTCCGCCCCCCGGCCCACCCCCCCGTGAACGCGAGGAGAACGCGCATGAGCAAAATCGGAGAAGACACAGGCGCCAAGAGCAAGGCGCGGACCTTCGAAACCGAAGTCGGCGGCGGTGGTGAACTGCACCAGATCGCGGGCAAGAAGGATGAGACGCTCACCACGCAACAAGGGGTTCCGATTGCCGACGACCAAAATTCCCTGAAGCTCGGCGAACGCGGCCCCACCCTGCTGGAGGATTTCCATTTCCGCGAGAAGATATTCCATTTCGATCACGAGCGCATTCCCGAACGGGTCGTCCACGCGCGCGGGTTCGGCGCACACGGCACCTTCACCCTGCATGAGAGCCTCTCCGAGTTCACCACGGCGAAGATTCTGACCGAAGTGGGCGAGCAGACGCCGATGTTCGTGCGGTTTTCCACGGTGGCCGGCAACAAGGGATCGTTCGACCTGGCGCGCGATGTCCGCGGCTTTGCCGTCAAATTCTACACCAAGGAAGGCAATTGGGACATTGTCGGCAACAACATTCCGGTCTTCTTCATCCAGGACGCGATCAAGTTTCCCGACCTGATCCATGCCGCCAAGCAGGAACCGGATCGCGGCTTTCCCCAGGCGCAGACCGCGCATGACAATTTCTGGGACTTCATCAGCCTGACGCCGGAATCCATGCACATGATCATGTGGGTGATGTCGGACCGGGCGATCCCCCGCTCCTTCCGCTTCATGGAGGGATTCGGCGTCCATAGCTTCCGCCTGATCGATGCGCAGGGCAAGGGCAGCTTCGTCAAATTTCATTTCAAGCCCAGACAGGGCCTGCAATCGGTGCTGTGGAACGAGGCCGTCAAGATAAACGGGGCCGATCCCGATTATCACCGCCGTGACCTGTGGGATGCGATCGATCTTGGCAGTCCCCCGGAATGGGATCTGGGCGTGCAGATCTTCGACGACGATTTCGCCGAAAGGTTCGAGTTCGATGTGCTGGACGCGACCAAGATCATTCCCGAGGAGCAGGTCCCGGTGCGGCGCATCGGCACCTTCGTCCTGGACGCCCATGTCGAAAATTTCTTCGCGGAGACCGAGCAGGTCGCCTTCTGCACCCAGAATGTCGTGCCAGGCATCGGCTTTTCCAACGATCCGCTGCTGCAAGGGCGCAATTTTTCCTATCTCGACACCCAGTTGAAGCGCCTGGGTTCGCCCAACTTCACCCATATTCCGATCAATGCGCCCAAAGGCTGTCCGGTGCATAATTTCCAGCAGGACGGCCATATGGCGATGCGCAATCCCAAGGGGCGCGTGAATTATGAGCCCAATAGCTGGGGCGGGCCGCGCGAAAATCCCGATGCCGGCTACCGTCATCTTGCCGCGCAGGAAAGCGGGACGAAGCAGCAGACGCGCTCCCCCAGCTTCGCCGATCATTATAGCCAGGCACGGCAATTCTTCATCAGCCAGACTCCGATAGAGCAGAAGCATATCGGCGACGCGCTGGTGTTCGAACTGTCGAAATGCGAACGGCCCGACATTCGCGCGCGCATGGTCGGGCATCTGCGCAACATCGACGAGAGCCTGGCCAAGGCGGTCGCGGGGGGCCTTGGCCTGCCCGCCCTGCCCGATGCGGCGCCGGCCGCGGTCGCACCGCGCGCCGACCTTCCGCCTTCCGATGCGCTCTCGATCGTCAAAAACGGCCCCGAAAGCTTCGCGGGCCGGAAAATCGGCATTCTGGTCAGCGACGACGCGCCCGCGGAACTGGTCAAGGCACTGGTGAAGGAGATAAAGGCTGTCGGCGCGGTGTATGAAATCGTCGCGCCTCATGTCGCGGGCGCGAAGCTGGACGACGGCAGCATGGTGGAGGGCAAGCAGAAGATCGATGGCGGGCCTTCCGTTCTCTATGATGCGGTGGCGCTGATCCTGTCGCCCGACGGCGCGGCGCAACTGGCGCAGGACAAGACCGCCAAGGACTTCGTCAGCGACGCTTATGCGCATTGCAAGTTCATCGCCTATGTCGACGATGCGCTGCCGCTGATCGATCGCGCCGGCATTGCCGAACCGGACATGGACGAAGGCATGGTGCGGCTTGAAAAGGCGAGCGACGTCCCGCCGTTCCTGGCCATGTGCGCGCAGCTTCGGCTATGGGAACGGGAATTCAAGGTCGACCTGGACGCCGCCGGATTCCTCGACGCCCAAAGCAGCGCGGCCTGAACGCGGGGCACCGGTCGGGCGCCCGGTGCGCCCTCATCGATGCGGCCAGCCGTTTCATAGGGGCGGCCGCCCTTCCGCCTGATTGGCCCGGAGAAACATATGTGATTCTCCGATAGAATAGTTTGGTTACGATGATACCGCCGGGGGGCTTAACGGGGACGACCATGTTGAGCCAAGTTGCACCAAGCGAAGATCTTGTCTTTTTCCGGCCGCACCAGTTCCTGGCGCGGGAGAATGAGCAGCCCGACGGCCTGTTTCACATCCAGGAAGGATGGGCCTGCCGCTATCGTATGCTTTCCAATGGCCGTCGGCAGATCACGGCGTTATATCTGCCCGGAGACTGCTGCGAACCATGTTGGGCGCTTGGACGCCCATCCACGCAACCTGTCGTCGCGCTGACCAATATTCGGGCCAAGAAGGCTCCGTGCCGCATGTCGGGCGCTCTCTTCGCCGATAGCCGACAGAGCTTCTGGAAAAGTCTGGCCGACAGCTATGAGCGGCAAGCCAACTGGCTTGTCACGCTGGGACGAAAGACCGCGATGGAACGGCTTTCGCATCTCTTGCTGGAGCTGTTTGAGCGTATGCGCCAATCAGGGCTGGCCTATGGGCAGCAGTGCGCGCTGCCGCTCACGCAGATGGACATTGCGGACATCACGGGATTGACGCCCGTGCATGTCAACCGGACATTGCAGGCGATGCGCGCACGGGGACTGGTGGAGTTGCAGGCAAAATGGCTCCGCATCCCCGATCTTGGCATCCTACGGGAGATCGCCGCCCTGGACGCGACGGAGACGCTCGCCTGAGCGATCCGGTCATGACCATCTCGATCAATCGCATGAACGGTGCTATGGGTTTGCACGGCGATGCCATTGGCAAGACGGGTTTCCGGCTTGGACACGAAGGGAATCGCGGTTTGCGGGTCGAGCAAGAAAATCGTCGAAAGCAGAGGCCGCTCGTAAGGCGAATGCCGCTCCGCGCCGGGCAGCGTGATCACGCGGGGAAAGCCTGCATCACGCACTGCCCTGGCCGCGCATACGCCCGCCTGACCGGCGCCGACGATCCATGCGACGGCCCAAATCCGGCGGCGCCCGGACCTGCTGGCTGGCAAACGGAACGGAATCTGCGACTGTGTTGAAACCTGTCTATCCGCTTTATCTGAACAACGAGGCGCAGCAGCCCAATGCCGACCTCGAAGTGACCGACAAGTTCAGCGGCGAAGTGGCGTTCCGCTGCGCCCAGGCCGACGCGAAGACGATCGAGATGGGCATTCAGGGTGCGGTCGAGGCTGCTGAGCCGATGGCCCGGATGCCCGCCTATGAGCGGCAGGCGGTGCTCCAGCATTGCGTCGACCGCTTCGGGGAGCGCTTCGACGAACTCGCTTATGCGTTATGCGTCGAGGCGGGCAAGCCGATCAAGGATTCGGAAGGCGAAGTAGGCCGGCTGATCGACACATTCCGCATAGCCGCGGAAGAATCGGTGCGAATGACGGGCGAGGTCCAGCCGCTCGACATCAGCCCCCGCGCCAAGGGTTATCAGGGAATATGGAAACGGGTGCCGATTGGACCCTGCTCCTTCATTTCGCCCTTCAACTTCCCTCTCAACCTGGCCGCGCACAAGATCGCGCCGGCGATTGCGGTAGGTTGCCCCTTCGTGATGAAGCCCGCCAGCCGCACGCCGCTGGGCGCGCTCATCATGGGCGAGGTGCTCGCGGAGACCGGCTTGCCCAAGGGCGCCTTTTCGATCCTTCCAGCGCATCGCGAAGGCGCGGATCTCTTCACCACGGACGACCGGCTGAAGCTCCTTTCCTTCACGGGATCGCCCGATGTAGGCTGGGACCTCAAGGCGCGTTCGGGAAAGAAGAAGGTCGTGCTCGAACTCGGCGGCAATGCCGCGGTGATCATCGACAAGGATGCCGATCTCGACGATGCACTCGACCGCGTCATCTTTGGCGCCTTCTACCAGTCGGGGCAGAGCTGCATCGGCGTCCAGCGCATCCTGGTCCACGCACAGGTTTATGATCGCTTCCGCGACATGCTCGTCGCCAGAACGAAGACGCTGGTCGCGGGCAATCCGCACGATCGCAATGTCTTTATCGGACCGATGATATCGGAGGGCGAGGCACAGCGGCTCGATGGCTGGATTCAGGAAGCCGTTGCCCAGGGCGCGAAGCTGCTCTGCGGCGGGAGGCGCGAAGGCGCGATGCTGGAGGCCACATTGCTTGAAAATGTCGATCCTTGCAGCAAGATCAATATCGAGGAGGCCTTCGGTCCGGTCGCCTTCCTGATGATGTTCTCGGACTTCAATGACGCGCTCGCCATGGTCAATGACAGCAAGTACGGGTTGCAGGCGGGCATCTTCACGCGCGACCTTTTCCAGATGTTCGATGCTTGGGACCGGCTCGACGTCGGCGGAGTCGTCATCAACGACGTGCCCAGCTACCGCGTCGACAACATGCCTTATGGCGGCGTCAAGGATTCGGGTCTAGGCCGCGAGGGGGTTCGATTCGCGATGGAGGATATGACCGAGATCCGGAACCTCGTGATCAGGCGGAACTAGGAGGGGCGTGAAGGCCCGGGCGGCAGTCGCGATCTCGATCCAGGGGACCGTCCCAGCCCCGTTTTTGATTTTAGCGCCTTCGCTTCGGGGCCGGTGCCCGTGGATCAAAGGGTAATGGTTGCCCGTAATCCGCCGCGTCTTCGATTCTCGAGACGGATACTCCCGCCAAGCCGGGTGATGGAACGGCGGACGATCGCCAGACCAAGACCGGCGCCGCCGGTGTTCCGATTGCGCGAGCCTTCGAGCCGCCGAAACGGCTCGAAGACCATGTCGAGCTGATCGACTGGAATGCCCGGCCCCTGATCCTCGACGACGATGCGGACGCCGTCATCGCCTTGCGAAAGACGGATCTCGGCCTGCCCGGCATGCCGGATGGCATTCTGGACGAGATTGTCGATCGCGCGCTGGAGCTTGATCGGCCGTGTCACCAGTTCGAGGCTGGCAGGCCCCTCATAATGCACGGCGCTTCCCATATCCTGCGCATCGTGAACGATGGTGACGACCAGCGAGGCAAGATCGATCAGACGTTCTTCTTCGGGGTCGGCGCCGCGCAGGAAATCCAGGATCGAACGCATGAAGGCTTCCATCTCATCGATATCGTGACCGATTGCGGCGCGAAGCTCCTGGTTCCGGACATTGGCCGCGCGTAGCCTCAGGCGCGCGATCGGCGTGCGCAGGTCATGCGACACGGCCGCCAAAGCCTGTATTCGTTCATTGACCTGATCGAGCAGGCGCGCCTGCATCGCGTTGAACGCGGCCGCAACGCGACGGACCTCGCGCGGGCCTTCCTCGGCAGCCGGCGTGACGTCCTCCCGGCCCACCCGGTCGGCCGCGTCCGCCAGCTTGCGAAGCGGCCGGCCGAGCAGCCGCGCCAGTATCAGCGCCAATATCGTGACGCAGGCCACCAACATCAGCACCGCGCCGATATGGCCGTGGAGAGGCCTGGAGGTATCGAGATAGCCGGCGGCGCGAAAGGTCATCCACGAGCCGTCGCCTAGCTGCCACGCGCCCGCGAGGGACGTGCCGGCCGTCGATAGCCATATGGCCCGCCCTTCAAGATCGGGCTGAATGGCCCGGAGAGTCCGGGAAACCACGGCAAGGTTCGGATCAGCGCCGGTGGCGGCTGGCGCCTTCGGTCGCCAGGCGAGAACAAGCGGCTCACGCCACAGCCGGGTGGCGGCCGAGGGACGCTCCGCAGCCGGGATTTCAGACATCAGCCGGTCGGCGACGCCGATCTGCTGGGCGAGCTGGCTTGCCCGCTCCTGCGCAAGCACACCGGTTTCGATGCGGCTGAAAAGCCATTCACTGCCCACAAATTCAAGCAGCAACGCGCCGAACAGCAACAGCGCGACCTGACCGCCGAGCCGGTCCGGCCAGAAGCGCGGCGGTCTCAAGACCGTTCCACATCCGCTGCGAACATATAGCCGAAGCCGCGCACAGTCCTTATGATCTGTGGATCGCAGTCGCCGCCGAGCTTGCCGCGGAGCCGGCTGACCAGCACGTCGATACTGCGATCGGACGAGCCGGGCAGGCGAAAACGAGCCAGTTCCAGAAGCCGATCGCGGCCGATGATCTGCTGTGGGTGCTCGACCAGATTGGCGAGCAGATCGAACTCGGCGGACGAAAGCGTGACGGCGGCGCCCGACGGGGCGCAAAGCTCCCGGCGGCGCAGGTCCATTGTCCAGCCGGCGAAACGAAGAATATGCGTCCGCTCCTTGCGCGCGCGCTCCGCAAGCGGCGGCCTCCGCAAAACGGCCCGGACACGCGCCAGCACCTCGCTGTCGCCAAAGGGCTTGGCGATATAGTCATCGGCCCCCAGTTCAAGCCCCGCGACACGATCCGCTTCATCCCCCCGCGCGCTTATCATGATGATGGGAATATCGCCCCAGCCGCCGGCACGGACATCCCTGCATATATCGAAACCGCTCGCGCCGGGAAGCATGACGTCGAGCAGCATCAAGTCGATGTTCCGGGCTTCAAGTTCTCCAACCATTTCATCATAGTCAGGGGCAGTCGTTACACGAAATCCGTTGCGTCGCAGCAGGTTGGACAGAAGAACGCGCATCCCCGGATCATCATCGACAATCAGAATGGATGCTGCACCCGCCTGGCGCTTGTCTACCACATTGCTCTTTTGTTGCTTATCATTATCAAAGTTTTTCTCATAGGATTTCAATAAGTTCATCGTTGACAGCCCAGTGATTTGGTAGCCATGCGCTATTGCGATTGGTTGTCATTAGTAAAGGGGCAGTTCCTATGGTGCAAGTTATCCGTGAATCGCAAGGCGATGCCGGGGGGAAGATCGGTCGGCCGCGGTCCAGCGCTTTCCTCGCCTTGAGCTGCGTGGGGCTGATGGCCTCGCCGGCGCTCGCGCAGGAAACCGCCGCCAATGAAGCCGAACCGCGCCGGCTCGGCGGCGTCACCGTCACGGACAGCGCGATCGACGAACGCTATGACCGCAAGGATTCCGCGTCGGTCAAGTTCACCCAGCCCCTGCTCGACACGCCCAAGAGCGTGACCGTCATCCCGCGCGAGGTCATCGAGGATCGCGGCTTCACGTCGCTGGTCGACATTCTTCGCACGACGCCGGGCATCACGCTCGGCTCCGGTGAAGGCGGAACGCCGATGGGCGACCGCCCGCTGGTGCGCGGCTATGAATCGGCCACCGACATGCAGATCGACGGCCTGCGCAGCGTCGGCCGCTTCAGCCACGAAGTCTATAATCTCGAATCCGTCGAGGTGGTCAAGGGGCCGGGCGGCGCGCTAAACGGCCGCGGATCGACCGGCGGCGCCATCAATCTCGTCACCAAGACGCCGCAGCAAAGCGATTTCGTCGCGATCCGGGGGACGGTCGGCACCGATGAAACCAAGCGCGTCACGCTCGATGTCAATCATCAACTCGCCGATGGCATTGCCGTTCGGCTCAATGCGATGGGCCACGATGCCGACGTTGCCGGGCGCGATGCTCTCAAGGTGAGCCGCTGGGGCTTCTCCCCGTCGGTCGCCTTCGGTCTTGGCGGGCCTTTGCGCGCAACGCTGGCCTATTCCTATCTCAAGACCGACGATATTCCCGATGTCGGCCACCCCTTCCAGAACTCCGGCACGGTCAGCCCGCTCAAGCTCGACCGCGACAATTTCTACGGGTTCGCCAACCGCGATTTCCGCGAGACGGAGGGGCATTTCGGTTCGGCGGTGCTGGAATATGATATCGTTGACGGCATCACGCTGCGCAATTCCACCCGCCTCGTTCGCACCGCTAACGAATATATTTTCAGCCGCCCGAGCTTCAACACGACGACGGCCACGCCCGCGACCGGCCTCGTCGTGATCGATTTCCGTTCGGCCAACATCCTTACCGAAGGCTTCCTCAACCAGACGGATCTGCGCGGCAAGTTCGAGACGGGCGGCATCGAGCACAGCTTCATCGTCGGCATCGAATATAGCGAGGAAAAGCAACGGAACCGGCCAGCCTGGGCGCAGGCGCCTGGCTCCGGCACGCTGTTCCAGCCGCTCAACAACCCCGATCCCTATGCCGCGTTCAATCCTCTCGTGAAGACACCGTTCACGACGCCGGCGGTGCCGATCAAGCACGAAACCAAAGCGGCCTTCCTGTTCGATACGCTGAAATTCTCCGAACAGTTCCAGCTTAATCTCGGCATCCGCTACGACGACTATGAAGTGTCGGACGGCGCGCGAACCGCGAAGAACGACTTCTGGAACTATCAGGCCGGCATCGTCTATAAGCCGGTGCCGAACGGCAGCATCTATCTTTCCTATGGCACATCGTCCAATCCCTCGGGCGAATGCGCCGGCATGGCCGGCGGCGCGGAAGGCGCGGGCGCCTGCACGCTCAACGCCAACAACGTCAATCTGAAGCCCGAGCGCGCCAAGAGCTGGGAACTGGGCACCAAATGGGATATGCTCGACGAGCAGCTTTCGCTGACCGCAGCCCTGTTCCAGACCGAGAAGACCAATGCGCGCGCCACCGACCCGGTCACGGGAACCGTTCAGTTGATCGGCAACAATCGCGTCCGCGGCTTCGAGGTCGGCGTGTCGGGCAATATCACGCCGGAATGGAACATCTTCGGCGGCTATACCTATCTCGACGCCAAGCTGCTGGACGATGGCGATGGAAACAACGACGGCAACAGGATCAAGTTCGTCGCTCCGCACAGCTTCAGCATCTGGACGACCTACAACGTCACGCCGGAGGTCAATATCGGCGGCGGCGTCAACTATACGGGCACGCGCTATGTGAATGATGCCAACACGCAGAAGTTCAAGCCTTATGCCCGCGTGGACGCCACGATCGGATATAAGGCGAACGAAAATCTGGACCTTCGCGTCAACGTGCAGAATCTGACCGACAAGCTCTATTATGATGCTTCACATGTGGGCATCTTCGCCAATGTGGCGCCGGGCCGGTCCGCCTTGCTGACCGCCAATCTGCGCTACTAGGCCTTTGCGAGAAGGCTATCCGTGGGCCTGCGGGGGGCCTCCCCCGCAGGCCCGTTTACACCATCAGGATAACCGCCAGGCACAATAAAGCACCAAGGATCGAAGCGAACGGCGCTTTGAGCGCGCGGCGCCGGCCCCTGCCCCATCGCGAAGGAGCGACCGTCATGGTAAGGAGGCTCGTGGAAATCCCGTTCATGTTGCAGGATCAATGAAAATAGAAACAATCCCCGATGCCGATTGCCGGATAATCCGGCCGCTGGAATCGCCTGAATCATGATGCTCCAGATTCCGGAACTCCTGTCCGACGCGGATGTCAGGCAAGCTCGCGAAGCCCTGGATCGGGCGGCATGGGAAGATGGCCGCGCAACGGCGGGGCGCCAGGCCGTCAACGTGAAGAGCAACCTTCAACTGCCGCTCGACAGTCCGGCGGCTCGCGACCTGGGCAATCTCATTCTCGACCGGCTCGGCCGAAGCCCGCTATTCATCGCCGCGGCCCTCCCGCTTCGGGTGCTGCCACCACGCTTCAACCGCTATGAAGGCGGCGGCGCCTACGGCAATCACATCGACAATGCGCTGTTTCGCGTGCCCGGCGCCGATTCCTATGTCCGCACCGACATATCCTGCACCCTGTTCCTCAACGATCCGGGCGAATATGAAGGCGGCGAACTGGTCGTCGAGGACAGCTATGGCGATCATCGGGTGAAGCTGCCTGCGGGGGACATGATCATCTATCCAGGCACCAGCCATCATCGCGTCACGCCCGTCACCCAAGGCGCGCGGCTTGCCGCCTTTTTCTGGACGCAGAGCCTGGTTCCGTCGGAGGTTCAGCGCAAGACGCTGTTCGAACTGGACGCGGCGATCCAGCAGTTGAGCGCCGATCATCCCGATCATGCGTCGGTCAACCCGCTCACCGGCGTCTATCACAATCTGTTGCGGCAATGGTCGGTCACATGACCGGAACGCCCGCGCCGCAACCGCCTTTGACGGCTATTCCTGGCGATCTGCAAAGCCTGTCCGATTATGAGCGGCGCGCCGAACGGCATATGCCGCCTGAAACATGGCATCATATCCAGGCCGGCGCGGGCGCGGGCACCTCGCTCGCGGCCAACAGGATGCAGTTCGACCGATATCGCCTTGTGCCTCGAATGCTGACGGACATGCAGGGCGCGACGACCGGGATGGAGTTGTTCGGCCTGCGCCACGCGGCCCCCATCCTGCTTGCGCCTGTCGCCTATCATCGGCTCGCCCATCCGCAAGGCGAACTGGCGACCGCCAGCGCCGCGACCGCGCTCGACACGACGATGGTGGTCAGCACGCTGTCCAGCATCCCGCTGGAAGACATAGCGCAAGCCGCCCGAGCGGCAGCCGTTGAGCTAGGCCGGACCGCGCCGCCTCCTCTCTGGTTCCAGCTCTATGTCCAGCCCGACCGCGCCTATACGGCCGAGTTGATCCATCGGGCCGAGGCGGCCGGTTATCAGGTTCTGGTGTTCACGGTGGACGCATCGGTAAAGCGATCCGACTTCACCTTGCCCCCCGACGTCGATGCCGCCAATCTTCGCGGCATGCCGAGGCTGTCCCAGAACGCCAGCGCGGCCGGGGGGCAGATCGTTTTCGGCACGCCGCTGCTCGATGCAGCGCCCACATGGGAGAGCCTTGCCTGGCTTCGCACGGCCACGAAGCTGCCGATCGTGGTGAAGGGATTGCTGTCTCCCCATGATGCGAAGCGGGCGGTCGAGCACGGGGCCGACGGGATCATTGTCTCCAATCATGGCGGGCGGGTCCTCGACGGCCTTATTCCGCCGCTCGACGCGCTGCCGGCGATGGTCGAGGCCGTGGAGGACAGGATACCGCTGCTGCTCGATAGCGGCGTGCGTCACGGCACGGACGTCCTCAAGGCTCTGGCGCTTGGCGCAAGAGCGGTGCTGATCGGCCGTCCGCAGGTCCATGCGCTTGCGGTGGCCGGGATGCAGGGCGTGGCCCACATGCTCCATATCCTGCGGGCGGAGCTTGAACTGGCGATGGTGCAAACGGGATGTGCGCGCCCCGCGGCAATCCAGCGGCATCATCTGGCAGACGGCAGCTAGCTGGCGCATTGCGCGCTTTATCGCCTAACGTCCGCCATGTTGCCGTCCCTATGGGCGGGCGTGCGAAGCTCACCAGTCATCGCGAGCAACCCGCGTGTCCGTCGTTTCATCCAACATAATGAACAATCGTTCCGCCACGAAATCTATGGCGGCGTTCTTGTCCAGTTCGAAGTCCGGCCGGGACGCAGCACCGCAGAACTGTTCGATCAGCATGATCGCGAAATCCGCTTCAACCTCCCTGCGCGGCCGCGCATCAAGCGGCATACTGTCCAGATCGAACGCAGGATAGCGCGTGCCAAGCATCGCGATCGTTCGCGCCCGATGCTCGCTCAACAGGATGCGCACCTCATCTGCGAGCACAATTTCTCCATTGAACAACCCCAGGATGCCATTGTGCTTCTCGACATCGCTCAGATATTTGGCCAGCCAAGCTCTCACATTTTCGAAAGTGAGGGTCGGAAGCTGCAAGAGCTGCGCATATATGTGATCGGTGGCGCGCAGGCTCTGGGCTATGAGTTCCACCAGCAAGGCGTTCTTGCTGGGATAATACAAATATAGTGTCGCGCGCCCGATGCCCGCTTCAACAGCGATATCCTCCAGCGATACCGTCCGTACATCCGCGCGATAGAAACATATACGGGCCGCCTTTCTGATCCGTGCCCGGGTGACCAGTTTATGTTCTTCACGCAACGAAGGTCGATTGCGTTTCGAACCCTTTTTTACTTCCATGGCCTTCCTTCAATCTCTTTTGCGTTACGGGCGCCGCCCTGGCGCTCCTCACCTTCACGGGACGCTCCGCAGGATCCGCCATGACGGAAGTATACAGGCCATAGCCGCATGGCAATCAGCCACATTTGGCCGCATCCGCCGCGCGGCTTGAAACCGCGCGGCGGTAGAGCCGTTAGAACGCGTAGCGCGCTTGCAGTCCAAATGTGCGGGGCGTGCCAGGATTCTTTACCGAAAATCCCAGGGCCTGTACATATTGACCGCCCGGGAAATAGTGCTTGTCCGTGAGGTTGCGGACCCAAATGCCTAGATCCAACTGCGTTCCGCCGACGCGCTCCCAATCTAGGCGGGCGTCAAAGGTTGTATAGCCGTCGATGATGGCGTTCTTCCTGACGGATTGGGGCGGGGTGCCGTCGGTATCGGTGACATTGGTGGGGTTGAAGGACGGCGTGCCATCGGCCGCGACGCTGGACGAGACGTAGGACCCGCTGAGCTGCACGAAAAACCGTCCCAGCGACTCATCCACCGGGATCTGCAGCCGAGCGTTTCCGGATAATGTGTGGCGCGGTGCGCCGGCGAATGGCGACGCCGTGAAATCCAGCACCGTTCCGTCTGGATTGGTCACGATGAACTTTTTGTATTTGGCATCGGAGAACGCATAGGAAACATTAAGTTCCAACAACTCGAAAGGGCGAAACATCTGCTCGATCTCTATGCCCCTCACGCGTGCGGACTGCACGTTCAAGATGACCGAACGGGTGACGAAGATATCACTGCCGGTCGCGGGATCGACGACGAGTTCCTGCGTGCTGGTACTGCGCTGCGCGCCTTTGAAATCGCCGGTATACAAGGCGATATTCGTCCGCGCCTTAGCTCCGCCGATCCGATAATCGGCCTTGAGCCCCAGTTCATAGTCGGTCAGCAACTCGGGCTGGTAAGGCAGGAATTCGACCGGGGCCCGGGGTGCGTTGAAGAAGCCGCCCGCGCGATACCCTTTCCGCGTAGCCAGATAGGTCAGCAGATTATTGTTGATCTTGTAATCGACCGAAAAATTATAGGTCATTTTGGAGAATGACGCATCGACGGTCTTCTCGCACGGATTGAGCACGCCTGCAGCCGGCAAAGCCCCTGCCTGAAGGCGGCAGGTCACGGTCAGATCCCCCACCCCGCTAAAGTCACGGCCGGTATAGACGCCGAGAATGTTCTTGCCACGGTTGGTCATCTGGCGGCGGTCCCACGTATAACGTAGGCCAGCGGTCACAGAGAAACCGTCGATCCCCGGAATCTTGTAAGTCATCTGTCCAAATAATGAGTAGCTACGATTGATGGCATCGAGATCGGATGCCGATGTCGAACCCAGGGTCGGCGTAAACTGAAGCTCGTGCCCTTCCTCTTCGAAGAAAAATCCGCCGAACTGGTAACTCAGTGTATTGTCGAACGCTGTACCGAGCAGCTGTATCTCGTTGCTGACCTGATTCATCTTGATCTTGTTCGTCGCGTACAACACATCCTTCGCTGTACCATCAATGTCGAACGTGACGAACGCGTTCAGGTGGCGATACCCGAATATGTTCTTGAGCGTGACCCCGCCGATCTCAGCCGTCGTGATGTTGGAGATTTGATAGGCCTTGATGTCGATGCCATTGCGGTCGACATTCGACGTGGTCGCATTCCACTTTTGTCCGTCCAGCTTATCAAGTTCGGCGCACATCCCCGCAACCTGGTTGCTGATACCTGCAGGATCGCAGGTCGCCAGGCGATAGGCAGTACCTGCTCCGGTCTGATGAAGCGCATCCAGCACTGTCGTATTGGTCACACCGCTGGTGGGCGTTAGCTTGACGGAAAAGCGAAAGGCATCGGTATTGTCATCGTCGACCGAATAGCCCTTGCCCACCACGGGCATATAGCCGTCACGCTCGCTATGCCGCCCAGACAGACGGATTTGGATCGCGTCGTTGACGGGAATGTTGATGGCGCCTTCGATTTCCCGCAGGTCATAGTTGCCTGCGCCGACCTTGAGGTAGCCGGTAAATTCCTCCGTCGGCGCCTGCGGGGTGATCAGCAGCGCGCCGCCCGTCGAATTGCGGCCGAAGAGCGTACCTTGCGGCCCCTTCAGCACCTGGACGGATGCCAGGTCATAGAGCGCCGCGTTGCCTCCCAACATGCGCATGTTCGGCACCTCGTCGAAATAGACGACGACTGATGGATCGAATGTGATGTTTCCGAGATTTTGCCGCTGTGAGCGGAGTGTCAGAGACACCGACTTCGAGGATAGTGCTGAAGGCTGGAATACAAGCCCCGGAGCAACGCGCACCAGGTCGGCGATCTCCGTCACGTTCGCGCGCTCGATCTGTTCGGTCGACAAGGCGATGATCGCCTGCGGCACATCCTGCAGCCTCTCTGCGCGCCGACGCGCGGTCACGACGATGTCATCGGTCGCGTCCGATGCCTGCAGGGCATTTTCCGATGCTGCTGCGTCGTTTGCAGGCTGCTCCTGCGCCCATGCGCCTCCGGATGCACATGCCGCCGCCAGCGCGACCAAGCTCGCGCGAAAATCCTTCTTGTTCATTTCACTCCCCTTAAATCGGCGCCGGCGACTTAACTGCCGCCGATCGCGCCTCCAGTCGCACATAGTTATTAATACCACAATCCGATATATGGACGAGAGTACAAATTTTGGCCATACGTCCGGAATCCTCCGCCGGTTTCAGTTCTGCAACGCCAGAAGATCAGGAGAACGGGTCGGCGCCCTCCAGATTTCGGGCCGATCGCGGACCGGATAATCCTGCTACGTGATGGCGCCCCTCATAGACTGTCGGCCACAGCCTGGCGCGCAGGCGCCCGCCCCATCCAAAATGCCGTTACCGCCAGCGGTCCGAATATGGCGTAGGTCAGCATGAGCGAACTACCCACCCTGTCCGGGTTGCGAAACAGAAAGTCGGTAAATGCCGCGACCATGCTTGGGCCGGTGCACAAACCGATCACATTGATCACGAACAGGTAAAGCGCCGACGTTCGGGCCCGTAGTTCAGGCGGCGTGATGATCTGAAGATGAGCGGCCGCCAACCCGCTTATCGAAAACAGCATATAACAAATCCCGGCAAATATGATCGATATCACCAGTGAATTGACCAGGAATGTGCACACCCCGACAACCGTCAGTGCAAGGGTCGCGATAAGCGCGTAGCGAAAATGCGCGTCGGTCGTGCCCCTGCCGAACCATCGGTCGGCGATAGCGCCGGCGGATAGAAATCCTGCCACGCCCCCTATGGCGGTAGAGAGGGCCAGAATGTTCCCGATAGCCGCCATGTTAAGATGAAAATGACGGACCAGATAGGTGGGAAACCATGCCGCATGGCCATAGGCGAGGAGCGTCACTAGGCCGAACCCGAAGAAATGCCATGTCAGGTACGCACGTCGAACGCGCAAGAACGCCCCGAACGTACTGTGCGGGCGTTCGGAGATAGCCACAGCCGGACGATCGGCGCGAGAGGATATGAGGAAGACGATCGGCGCGATGACAATGCCTGGCAGGCCGAAAAGGATGAAGGTCGCCTGCCACGGCTCGACTTCTCCGATAATCGGCAACATGACCGATCCCATGGACGCCATCCACGCGATCACCATACCGCCCAAGGATAGCGAAATGGCCCCGCCCAGAATTGCGCCTATGCCGTATACGCCAATTGCGAAGCCCAGCCTCTCTCGCGGAAACAACATGCTCAGCATGGCGTAGCTGGCAGGAGACAGGACTGCCTCGCCTGCGCCGACCCCGAAGCGGGCGAGCATCAACTGGCCATATGTCCTTGCCAGCCCGCATGACGCGGCGCAAACCGACCAGAGACTGATACCCCAGTAGACAACCTTACGGCGGGAAAAACGGTCGAGCAACCATCCGGTCAGCAATCCGCAAGTCGCATAGAATAGGCCAAACGCCGTTCCCTGCAGCAGGCTGATCTGAAAATCACTGATCTGAAGGCTTTGTTTGATCGGCCCCACCATCAGAGAAATGAGGTTACGGTCGATCATGGCAATGATGTATAGAAACTGCATGATGAACACCGCTCGCCATGCGCCGCTGGCGTTTGGCTGAATACCGGCCCGGCTGTCTGTTCTTTTCGGATCAGAATACATATCGGGCTTCTGGTCCGGAGGTTCTGTGCGCGCCCGGGATGGTCGTCATGGGGTTCGACCCAGTGACGTTGACCCCGGCAATCACGCGGCCCTGTTTCGTATGATTGCGCGCAAACGCTCCGGCAACGGAGTCGCTATGGCTAAAGGACTGCTGCCGGTCGGGCCTTGCAGCGCCAGTTGCGAGCATGATGCCTGCCGGTATCACGGATTTCAATGCCATCCTCCCTCTATCGACCACCCGAATTTGCGCGTCTTTGCGGACTAGGCATTCAGCCCGGCGGCCTGCCAGGCAACCGAAAAAACCATTCATCATGGATGTGTTTCCATTTCTTGGACTCAATTCTTGATATTGACCATGTCCGTTCGGCGGGGAACGGTGGATGGGCGCAATTAAGGCGGCGTCCGGCCCCGAAGCGCCGGAAAACCCAGAACAGAATGGGACGGGGGAGAAAATGAAAAGCGTGCTAGTCGATATCGACGGACCTTTGGCGACCATCACGATGAATCGTCCAGAGCGTCGCAACGGCATGGATCTCGACATGGTCCACGCGATGCACGATACGCTGGCGACACTGGCGACCCGGCGAGACGTCACTGTCGTCATCCTTACCGGTGCCGGAGACCACTTCTGCGTGGGCGCCGACATTGGCGGGACGGAGGCGGACCCCGAAGCGGTCACGCATCGGCGGCTCGCCCCCGCATATCATTCCACGACCTTGCTGCACACCATGCCTCAGGTGACCATCGCCGCCATCGGTGGCGGCTGCGCCGGCGCGGGGCTTGGCTGGGCTGCGGCCTGCGACCTGCGCTTCGCTTCGGATCGCGCGCGTTTTTCTACCGCGTTTCTCAACGTCGGCGTCGCCGGAGACATGGGCGCGGCCTGGGTCGTACAACAGGCGGTGGGACCAGCGCGGGCGCGTGAGCTGTTCCTGTTTCCCGAAAAGTTCGGGGCCGAGGATGCCCTGCGTTTCCATCTGGTCACACGGATATTCCCAGCGGCGACCCTGCTCCAGGAAAGCCGCGCCCTCGCGCTCCAGCTTGCGGGGCGCTCCGCTTATGCGCTTGAGGCCATCAAGGCTAACTTCGTCGCCGCAGAGCGCCTTTCGCTCGAGGATTTCATCGAATTGGAAGGGGCGCGTCACATGCATTTGATAGGTAGCCGGGAAAGCACAGCCGCCTTCGAGGCTTTCGCCGGACGGGCCGGCACCGTATGAATTTCGAGCTTTCCCCGGAACAGGAAATGCTGCGCGAAATGCTGCAGCGTTTCATGACGGAAAAATGCGGTCGTGACGTGGTCCGTGCCATCGTGGACGGCCAGGACGAATGGGCTGCGGAACTCTGGAATGCCATGCAGCAGCTCGGCCTGCTCGGCATCGGCATCGACGAGATCCTTGGCGGAACGGGCGGCTGCCTCATGGAGGTCTGCCTCGTCGCGGAGGCACTGGGTCACGGCCTCGCGCCGGTGCCCTTCGTTCCGACCGCGTTGGTGTCCCAGATCATCGCCCGGTTCGGGAACGAACATCAGCGTGAGCGGCTGCTCCCCGGCATCATCGCGGGCGGCGTGAGGACGACGATCGCCGCCATCGATGGCCAGTTCGCGGACGGGACGATTTCCGGCACAGCGCCGATCGCGCTGGACGGTGCGATCGCCGACATAGCTCTTCTCGCAACCAATACGCATCTTGTCATCGTCCCGCTCGATGGGCCTCATGTCACCCGCACACCCATCGGCTCCGTCGATCGCACGCGGAGCATCGCACGTCTTTCCCTCGCCGCGGCGCCGGCCGATGCTCTTCCGGATGCGGCGCTGGACTGGTGGCAGGACGCCGCCGCAGTACTGAGCGGTTTCGAGCAACTGGGCGGCACAGAGCGCGTCATCGCGATGACGCGTACCCATGTGCTGGAGCGGCGCAGCTTCGGCCGCGCGATAGGCAGCTATCAAGCGGTCAAGCATCGCCTTGTCGACATGCATATCAAGGCGCTGATTGCGCGCGCTCATGCCTATCACGGCGCTTGGGCGCTGATGACGGATGCGCCCGAACGGCGCCTCGCCGCCGCCGGCGCCCGCGTGGCCGCCAGTGAAGCCTATCGTTTTTCGGCGCGTGAAGGACTCCAGCTTCACGGCGCGATGGGCACCTCCTGGGAGCATGATGCCCATCTTCATCTTCGCCGTGCCGAAATGCTGGGCCTGGTCTGGGGCGGCAGTCGCATATGGAAGGAGCGCGTCGTCGTCCAGTTGGAGCAGGCCCATGTCTGAGGCAATGATGGATTTCAACGATTCGCCCGAACAGGCCAACTACCGCATGCAGTGTCGAAGCTGGCTGGCTGAAGCACTGACGGATTTCGATGGGCGGCGCCCGCACTTTCCCGACTTCGACGTGCCGGAGGTCATGGCCGCCGCCCGCGCCTGGCAATCACGCAAGGCGCTGGCCGGTTACGCCGCGATATCCTCGCCGCGCGGTTATGGCGGCGGCGGCGGCAGCCGGATCGAACAGGAAATATTCGACCAGGAGGAAAGGGCTTCCCCAGCGCCCTTCACCGATGTGTTCGACATAGGCCTCGGCATGGCCCTGCCTACCATGGCGGCATTCGCGACCCCGGAACAGAAAAGTGCCCTGCTTCCCCCGCTGATCGCCGGACGCGATATCTGGTGCCAGCTTTTCTCGGAACCCTCCTGCGGTTCGGATCTGGCCGCCGTCCGCACCCGCGCCATCCGGGATGGGACGGACTGGATACTCGACGGGCAGAAGATATGGACGTCCTACGCCCAACATGCGGATTATGGTCTCATCCTAACGCGTAGCAATCCGGACGTACCCAAGCACAAAGGGCTTACCTGTTTCTTCATCGACATGCGCGCGCCGGGCGTCGAGGTGCGCCCGATCGTGCAGATGGCGGGCATTGCCGAATATAATGAGGTATTCTTTACCGGCGTTCGCGTCCCTGACGCGCAGCGCTTGGGAGAGGTCGACGGCGGCTGGTCGGTCGCGCTGTCCACCCTGATGCACGAACGCACGCTGGGCGGCGCAGGCAAGGTCCGTGGCCTGACCATCGCCGACATAATCGAGGGCGCCCGCAAACTGCAGATCGGCGATGTGCCCGCGCTGGCGGACGGGGCGGTACGCGAACGGATTGCGGACTGGTGGATCGATATGGAGGGTATCCGCCTTAACTATTACCGCGCACTGACCTTGCTAACACGGGGGGAGACGCCCGGTCCGGAGTTCTCCGCCGGGAAGCTGATGAGCGGCCGCCAGGTGCAGGAGATGGCCGCCTTCATGCTCGACCTCTCGGGGCCGTCGGCCATCGACATCGGCGATGACAGCGACAGCGCGGGTCTGGCCATGGAATGGCTGATGGCGGCGCGGCGCAGGCTGGCGGGCGGCGCCGACGAGATCATGAAGAACATCCTTGCAGAACGCGTACTCGGCCTGCCCGTCGAACCGCGACTGGACAAGGACATCCCTTTTCGCGACCTTTTCTGAGCGGTACGCCCGCATTGGAGCATGACATGTCCCTGAATCATTTTGCCGGCATCAATCCCGACAAGCCCGCCGTGATCATCGCCGACACTGGCGAAAGCATCAGCTTTCGCGACCTGAACGATGCATCGGCCGCTCTCGCGCGGCGCCTGCGCGTCAATCTTGACGAAGGTGATCGCGTCGCCATCCTTCTGCCTAACGGCATATCCTATTTCATCGCCGCTTGGGCCGCGCGCCGTGCCGGGCTGCGTTATGTCCCTATCAACTGGCATCTGCTGCGCGATGAAACCGCCTACATTGTCGATAATTCGGATGCGCGCGTCGTCATCTCGAACATCCAGATGCGCGAGATCGCGTCCTACGCGGCAGGTCGAAGCCCATCGGTCAGGGCTTGCTATTCGATGGACGAATCTTTCGACGGCTTCCTGGCGATGAATGAAGGGCCTGAAGCGCCCGCGATCGAAGAGCGCGAAGGCGTTCCGATGTTCTACTCGTCAGGGACCACTGGCGCGCCCAAGGGCATATTGCAACCGCTGCCCAACGCCCCCTTCGGCCAGAACGCCCGTGTCGAGGATTTGATGGCTGCCGAATATGGCTTCGATGCCGATAGCATCTATCTCTCGCCTGCCCCCCTCTATCATGCCGCCCCGCTCGCCTGGACCATGGGCACTCAGGCGTTCGGCGGAACAGCCATCGCGATGCGCAACTTCGATGCGGAGGGTGTGCTCGCCGCAATCGACCGTTACCGGGTAACTCATGCACAGTTCGTGCCCACCCATTTCATTCGTATGCTCAAATTGCCCGAAGCGGTTCGGTTTCGCTATGACCTGTCTAGCGTGAAGCTCGCGCTCCATGCCGCAGCACCCTGTCCGGCCGAGGTAAAGGAACAGATGCTCGACTGGTGGGGTCCGGTGATCGAGGAATATTACGGCGCGAGCGAAGGCGGCTTCACCCGTGCGAGCGCGAAGGAATGGCGCGAGCGCCCCGGCACCGTAGGCCAATCGCGGCTTGGCCCGATCCATATTCTCGACGACCGCGGAACAGAACTGCCCATCGGCGAGATCGGCACCATCTTCTTCGAGGGCAGCACCAGCTTCAGCTTTCACAAGGAGCCCGAAAAGACACGCGAGCATGTCGATCCGCGCGGATGGTCTGCCCCTGGAGATCTCGGTTATATCGATGCCGACGGCTATCTTTTCCTGGCCGATCGCAAGAGCAACATGATCATCTCGGGCGGCGTAAACATCTACCCGCAGGAGGCTGAAAACGTCCTTGCCCTGCACCCCGACGTCTCGGATGTCGCGGTCATCGGTATCCCTCATCCCGACTTCGGCGAAGAGGTGAAGGGTGTGGTCGTACCTGCCGGTCCGCTCGCCGATGCGGCCGATCTGGAGGCGCGGCTCATCGCCTATTGTCGCGAACGGCTGGCGCATTTCAAATGCCCCCGCTCGATCGATTTCGTCGACGATCTGCCGCGCCTGCCTACCGGCAAACTGCGCAAGCGCGAACTGGTCGAACGCTATGCGAGCCGGACTAAGCGGGCGGCGCGGCATTAACTGGGAAGGAAGATCATGGCGGTCGATTTTGAACGCGACGGGTCAATCGCGACGATTACCATTAACCGGCCGGAGGCACGCAATGCGCTGGATGTCGACAATTATGTCCAACTCGCCAATGCCTGGCGCCGGATACGCGACGACCCGGCGATCCGTGTTGCTATCATCACAGGCGTTGGCACCAGCTTCTGCGCGGGTGCCGATCTCAAGAGCCTGATCCCGCTGGTCACATCCGACAGCACGATGCGCGGCGGCACGGACAGCGAGGCCCTGCCCGCAAGCGACGTGAATACCGGCGTGCTCCGCCAGTTCACGCTCAACAAGCCCATCATCGCGGCGGTCAACGGGTTCTGCGTCGCCAGCGGCATGGAAATGCTGCTGGGCACCGATATCCGCATCGCCGCCAGATCGGCATCCTTCGGCCTGCCCGAAGTGTGCCGCGGCCTGTTCGCATCGGGCGGCAGCACCGTGCGTCTGCCCCGCCAGATCCCTTTCATCCACGCCATGGACATATTGCTGACGGGCAGAAGAATAAGCGCAGACGAGGCGCTTTCCATGAACATCGTGAACAAGGTCGTGCCGGACGACGAACTGATGACCACTGCCCGCGATTATGCCAGGATGATCGCCGCCAACTCGCCCTTCGCCGTGCAACAGACCAAGCGCAGCGTGATGGAGGGGCTGGGCATGGAGCGCGATGCTGCTTTCGACAGCGAACAGGCGATCGGTTCGGACGTGTTCGGCCATGTCGATGCCCGGGAGGGCCCACTTGCCTTCGTGGAGAAGCGCGCCGCTGTCTGGAGCGATGAATGATGGATCGTTATTCCGCGCCGCAAGGCCCGCTGACCGGGATCAGGGTGATCGAATTCGCGGCGATCGGCCCCGCGCCCTTCTGCGCGATGCTGCTTTCGGACATGGGCGCCGATGTCGTCCGGATCGATCGCACGCTGCAGGACGCCTTTCCCGATCCCGTGACGAATCGCGGCCGGGCGGCGGTCCATCTCGACCTGAAATCGGACGCCGGCCGCGCGGCCGCTCTGGACGCCATCGCGCTGGCGGACGTGCTGATCGAGGGATATCGTCCCGGCGCCATGGAGCGTCTGGGCCTGGGTCCGGATGCGGCGCTCGCCCGCAATCCGCGACTGATTTACGGCCGGATGACCGGCTGGGGCCAGACCGGGCCGCTGGCCGACCGGGCGGGCCACGATATCAACTATATCGCGATCACCGGCGCGCTCGAAGAGATAGGCGAAGCCGGCGGCCGGCCGATACCGCCCCTCAACCTGGTGGGCGATTTTGGCGGTGGGGCGCTTTATCTGGCCTTCGGCATCGCCGCGGCCCTTGTCGAGCGCGAACGATCGGGGAAGGGGCAGGTGATCGACGCGGCGATCGTCGACGGCACCGCCTCGCTCCTGTCGATGGTGAGCGGCACGGGGTCCAGCGGCTTTCCCACGGGGCGCGGCATCAATGGCCTTGGCGGCGGCTGGCCGTCCTATCGTACCTACCGCTGCAAAGACGGCCGTTACATGGCCGTGGGCGCGCTAGAAGAACAGTTCTGGTCGGCCCTCGCCGACGCGCTGGGCCTTACCGACGAGGAGAAAAAAAGACGGCCCGCGGACGCGCAGGCCCTGATCGCCCGGATGGAGGCCATATTCCTCACCGCCACCCAGGCGCAATGGAGCGAACGGCTGGCCGATATCGACGGTTGCGTGACCCCCGTGCTGTCGCTGGCCGAGGCGCCTGCCCATCCCCACAATCGGCAGCGCGCAACCTATCGCACGCTGGACGGCATCGATCATCCGCAGCCTGCGCCGCGCCTGTCGCGTACCCCTGGCGTCATCCAGGGGCCGGCTCCGCGGCGCGGCGAGGGCGGCGCCGAACGGCTGCGCGCCTGGGGCGTTACCCTCCCCTGACTTGCGGTTGTCCCCGACCGGCATCTTCGCCCGTCGCGGGACGGTGGATCAGGATCTCGC
>Ga0182735_1000330_pt1 | contig 41584 bp, 42 predicted proteins | sample eDN5th30CKraftMG_FD_128524 | JGI IMG/M metagenome (GOLD analysis project Ga0182735, IMG submission 128524) | Enriched Miracle-Growth compost microbial communities from Emeryville, California, USA - eDNA 5th pass 30_C Kraft MG (version 2) (version 2) ...
GTTGCCGGCTACACGCCGGTCGGTCTTGGTCGCGATAGGTCGGTCGTTGCCCGCCTGCGCGCCAAGGGTGCGGTTGCGTATCCTGAAGATCTCGGTGTCGACAAGCGGCTTGCGACTCGCGATCTGCTTGCGGCGCGTTCGATCAAAGATCTCGTGCGCTGGTCGGGTGGCCTGTACGACCCGCCTGCGCGCTTTCGTAACTGGTGATCACATGGAAAATTTCGAATTTCGTTTTCCAGGACGTGCGAAGGGACTTGTCTGGAAGGCCGAAGGAAAACTTGTCGGCGTAGTCGGATCGGGCAATCTCGAAGTGATGATCGAGCCCGCTGAACTTAACGGCGAGTGTGTTGCAACCGTCTCGACTTCGATCACCGGGTTCGGCGAGACGTGGCGCCAGGTCCTGACGGATTTCATGGACCGGCATACGCTCTCCGACATCAGGATTTCCATCAACGATGGCGGCGCGACACCAGCAGTGGTGTCGTTGCGGCTTGATCAGGCGGTGGCAACATTTCTGGGAGCGGCGCAATGAGCGCGAGCTATCTGGAGGCGAGCGCCCGTAATCGCATTCTCGGTCTGCTCGACCCGGACACCTTCGTCGAGTTTCTGGGGCCCACCGCACGGGTGACGAGTCCGCATTTGCCGGGGCTCGATATGCCGGTTGCTTTCGATGACGGCGTCGCTGTCGGTGAGGGCAAAATCAGTGGGCGCACTGTCCTGATCGCGGCGCAGGAAGGCCGGTTCATGGGTGGCGCGGTCGGCGAAGTGCATGGCGCGAAGCTGACTGGCCTTCTGGAGCGCGCGCTCGATATTAAACCTGCGGCGGTTCTGCTGTTGCTCGATACCGGCGGCGTCCGGCTCCAGGAAGCCAATGCGGGTCTCATTGCCGTGGGGGAAATCCAGCGCGCCGTTCTGGCTGCGCGCCATGCGGGTATTCCCGTCATAGCTCTGATCGGGGGCCGCAACGGCTGCTATGGTGGCACTTCGATTGCCGCGCGAAGCTGCGACTGGATCATCGGCAGCGAGGAAGGGCGGCTGTCCATTTCCGGTCCCGAGGTCATCGAGACAGTCGAAGGGGCTGAGGAGTTCGATTCACAAGACCGCGCGCTGGTGTGGCGCACGATGGGGCTGAAGCATCGCAGGCTGCTCGGCGAAATCGACCGCGTGGTTGGCGATGATATCGCAGCGTTCCGTAATGCAGCACAGGAGTATTTCGGGAAGTCGCGGCCCCTGACGCTTGAGGCGCTTGAGACCCAGCATGAGTTTCTCGCCAAGCGTCTGGAGCGTTTCCATGATTGCCGGGATGCACGCGAAATCTGGTCGCGGCTGGGTGTGAACGAACCAGCTCGTGTGCCGGACCTCGATCCAGATCAGTTCGAGAATCTTGCAGGTACGATTGCGGTGCAGCGGCCATGAAAGAACAGTCACGCCAGAAACTCGAACGGCTTTTCTCCGATCTGTTCGGAAATGGCTACAAGGTCGATTTCGACGGCTCGCTGCTCCACGGCGAAGCGACATTCGAAGGGACAACAATTGCCATTCTTGGCACGTCGGAGCGCGCCTATATCAGCGCGTCGCTCGCGCTTGAGCAGGCACGGATCGTTCTCGATGTGATGCGGGATCATCCGGGCCGCGCCATTCTTCTCGTCGTCGAGAATAGCGGGCAGAAGCTGAGCCTGTTTGATGAACTGATCGGTAACAACGGCTATATCGCGCATCTGTCGACCTGCCTCGATGCTGCGCGGCGGCGCGGGCATAAGGTTATCGGTCTCGTTCATGATCTGGCGATCAGCGGTGGCTTCATGGCCACCGGAATGGCGACCGGCGATTGCTATGCCTGCGAAGGCGCAGAGCTTCGCGTGATGGCGCCCGAAGCCATGAGCAGGATCACGCGTATCCCCCTTGAGCGGCTCAGTGAATTGACGAAGTCCAACCCTATTTTGGGACCGGGCGTCGCCAATTTTGAGCGCATCGGTGCGATTGCCGGCGTCTGGTCCGGCGATCTGCGCAGCCATTTGCGTCATGCACTGGCATCGCCGGATCGCGAGGATCCCCGGCGCGACCTCGGCGAGGAAAGAGGTGGCCGACAGCTTGCTGCCAAGGTCGCCAGGGCCGTGCGTGAAGGACGCCAGCGTCTATGACGAACCTGCCTGATGAGCGTCATGTCTTCGTTTACTGCGCGCCGGAGCAGGTAAACGAACAGACGGTTCATGTTCAGCGGGATGATTTCGCTGTCGTCGCGGAGTGGATACGCGCGGGCCGCCCGCTGATCGCCCGCACGCGCCGTGATCAGGATGCGCCGGATTGTGTTGCGCTTGGCCTGCCGCTTCCGCTCGATCTTGGCAAGAAACGTATTGCGCTCGCCGTGAATCCATCGACTGTCCAATCGATTGCGCTGCCGCCGTTGCTGAGAGAAGTTATCGATACCTTGCCAGTGCCGCAGCGAGCGCGGATCGAAAAACTTTGCGAAGACCTCAATGCTCATGCCGCAAGCGTGCGCGTTGTCGGTTCGCTCGCCTGGCAATATCTCACCGGCGTGGTTTATCTTCATCCAAAATCTGATATCGACGTCGTCATCCACGCGACTGGAATTGGCGAACTCAGGATGTTGCTTCGAATTCTTGGTGAGAGCGATCTGTCGCCCGGCCCTCGCATCGATGGGGAGATCGTGGCGCCCGGCGGCGCGGCCGTGTCGTGGCGTGAACTATTGGGTTCGGGCAGGGACGTTCTGGTCAAGGACATTCGTGGGCCGCGCGTTGCATTGCGCGAAGACTGGCTTGGCTCCTTACGCGAGAGCGCGACATGATCACGGCGCGCGCCCTTCAGACTTCGACATTCGCGCAAACGATCGACGATATGGCGATTGGCGCGCTGACGGCGGAACTCGCCTGCTATCCCAAGCCCGGTCTGGTGAGCTTCCGGGATTGCGGCAGCCACGCCGACATGAACGCCGCGACCTTCATTGCCAGCATTGGTAGTCTCCGCGGCTATTTTCGGGACATGGCGGATGCCGGTCACAGCGGAGCAGATTTCACGGTTCTCAACCGTATCGGAATCGCCGCCGAACGAAACATGCTTGCTGTGACCAAAGGCATCAACACGCATCGCGGCGCGGTGTTTTCTTTAGGTCTACTGGCCGCCGGGGTCGGCGCAATGACGGCGCGGGGCGAACGATTGTCCGCCGCGGGAGTTTGCCTGCAGGTCGGCGCCTTGTGGGGCGCCGAGATGTTGGCAATGAGCTACCAATGTCGGGGCACCAATGGTGCTCTTGTGCGTGAACGCTACGGTGTTGCCGGCGCCCGCGAACAAGCGGCGGCCGGTTTTCCCATACTATACCAGCACTCGTTTCCGATGCTGCTGGTTGCGCGCGCGGCCGGTCTCGATGCCAATTGGGCCGGCGTTCAGTCATTTCTGACCAGTCTTTCTTTGCTCGATGATAGCAACCTGTTGCATCGCGGTGGTGAGGAAGCTCTTGGCTTTGCCCGGCGGCGCGCGAAAGAAGTGTTGAAGATCGGCGGCGCATTTACTCCGGAAGGCCGGCGGGCCGCGCGGTTGCTCCATAGCGAGTTCGTCGCCGCATGGCTTAGCCCTGGTGGCTCTGCCGATATGCTGGCGCTATGTTACTTCCTCTACGACATCGAGACGATTCTGGGAGACTGAGACGTGTCGCTTGCGATTTTGTGCCCCGGACAGGGCAGCCAGCATGCGACGATGTTTGCCGGGTTGCTTGGCATCGAACTAGTCAAACCGATTTTGGCGAGGATTGAGACGCTCACAGGCTTGAACCTTGACCGTCTGGACGACCCGCAAGTACTGACCGAAAACCGGATCGCGCAAATTCTTGTCGTTGGACACACGCTCGCCCTTTGGTCTTCGCTGTCCAACCGCCCGGCATATGGATTGACGGTTGCAGGCTACAGCGTCGGCGATCTGGCCGCACATGCCCTTGCGGGCGCGATTTCCGTCGATGATGCGCTTATGCTTGCCGAGGCACGGGGACGGGCGATGGATCGCGCTGCATCCGGGGCAGGCACGCCGCTCGGAATGACAGGCATACGCGGCCTCTCGGAGCAGGCGATCGAGAATCTAGCATCTGGCAGCGGCGTCGAAATCGCTCTCGTCAATGGTCACGATCATATCGTCATCGGTGCTCCGGTTGTCGATCTGGACAGGATCGAAGCACTTGCCGTTACTGCCGGAGCACACGTCAAACGCCTCGGCGTGCATGTTGCATCTCATACAAGCTATCTGAGGGCGGCTGCGACGGAGTTTGAAGCGGCCCTGCAACGGTGTGAATGGCGCCCCCCGTTTCATCGGCTGCTGTCGCCGATCGACGGTGCAGCGGTGACAAACCGAACCCAAGCCATTTCAAGTCTGGCACGACAGATTCACGTTCGCCTCGATTGGGCAAGTACGATGCTGGCGTTGCGCGAATATGGTGTAACCGCCGCGCTCGAATTTGGCGCGGGGAAAGCCTTGACGAAGATGGTGGAGGAGGAGATCCCTGGCGTCATTTCTCGCGCTGCAGATGATTTCAAGACCTTCACCGGACTGTCGACCTGGATCAGCCGTCAAACTTCCTGAATCAGACTAAAAAGCAATCGTGCACGGTTTATTTTTAACCCAGACAAGATGGGAGATGAAATCAGATCAAAAATTGCGGGTGTTGCATTGACTATCCGCAGCGGAATGAACACCATTCAGCTGAATGCACAGGCTAACTAATATTGCACACGAGGCTCGATGATTTCCTCTAACATCGGATTTATTGGTCTCGGTGAGATGGGCGGGCCGATTGCTGCCAATCTCGCTCGTGCTGGTTTTGCAGTCACGGCATTCCACCGTGGCGGCCGCGATTATGAGGATCTGTCATCTGCCGGCGCCGTATTAACGCGCAATCTTGATGATTTGACCGGATCGAAAGTCCTTCTGACCTGCCTGCCCGATGACGAGACCGTAAAGGGTATATTGTTTGGCGATCATGGAATTGCAGAAAAGTTGAGTTCGGGCAGTCTTGTCATCGATCTCAGCACCATTTCCTACGTAGCTGCGATTGAAATCGCCAAGAAGCTAAAGAAATCGAACATCGATTTTCTCGACGCGCCCATTTCCGGGATGGCTGCGCGTGCAAAGGACGGTACGCTGACTGTCATGTGCGGCGGCGAAACAGCGGCGTTTGAAAGAGCAAAACCCTGCTTCTCGGCCTTCAGCAACAAGGTGATGTATATGGGCGGTAGCGGGAGCGGTCAGCTTACCAAGCTCATCAATCAGCTCTTGTTTGACGTCAATTGTGCAGCGCTTGCGGAAATCCTCCCGATGTCGGTGAAGCTTGGCCTTGATCCGGCGCAGGTCACGGAGGTAGTCAATTCGGGCACGGGTCGGAGCTACGCGTCCGAGCATTTCCTGCCGAGAATTCTCAATGGTGATTTTCAGTCCGGCTATCCGATGAAGGCGGCGTACAAAGACCTGGTTCATGCGGCGCAAATTTCGGCTCAAGAACAGATTCCATTGCCCGTCGTGGCGGCCGCGACTGCAATTTATCAGCAGACATTAAAGAGAGGCCACGGCGATCACGACAAGGGCGCGATGATTCTTCTTTTTGAAGAAATCCTCGGGGTTCAGTTCCGCAAGTCATGATCTGACTCAGTCGCGCGGCAATAATTTCAGATATGCCTCCTTGGAAGGAATCAGGTGTTTGCGGCACAGTTCGATGAGCGCTGGCCGATCGCACGCCTCAATGGCGGCGATCATTGCTTTATGATCGTCGCGAGCACGCAACATATAGCGGCGTTGATTGATCGAATGAAACCTGATCACATGCGCGCGATGCGAAAAGTCGTTGATGGCTTCCGTGAGGTACGGATTGCCGCAGTTGGCGAACAGCGCCCAGTGAAAATTGATATTTTCGCGAAACACACGCTTTAGATCACCCTTGCGGACGGCGTCATTGTGTCTGGCTTGGATCTGGCGAAGTTCATCCAACGCAACCGCGGGCAGGGGCATGGGGATGAGGTTGGCTGCCGTCATTTCCAGCATATCGCGCATTTCATACAGGTGTTTAACGGCAAGAGCCGAGTAGGAGCGCACCTGGGCTCCGCGGTTCGGCATACGCTCGACGACGCCTATTCGTTCTAGATCCAACAGTGCCTGGCGGATCACGTGGCGCTTGGCGTTAAACCGCTCCATCAGATCGTCTTCTATAAGACGTTCGCGCGGGTGCAGGCGACCGAGGACGATGTCTTCCTCGATGTTTTCGACCACGCTGGTCGCCGATGATCCAGTCTTTGTCGATGGTTTTTTTGATCTGGTCGCGGGGCGCGGCATGGTGGATCGCAATTCATCCGTTAGGGCTGATGTTTGAGAAGGTATTCTATACAGGCATCTCTAGTGCAACAATTTAGATTATCAATAATTTTGTTGACACTCGTGCAATGTCGATTTTAGCTTACCAGCGTCGTATCGGAGCGATCCGTGCGAGTGAAAATGCACAGGCAAACTGTGCGGCTTCAAGAAAGCATGACAAGCCGGCCAACGGCTTGCGGATTCATATTCCCCAGGGAGGAATCATGTTGCAACGCACCGCCGTTATCGCGGGTTTGATCGCAGTTTTTTCGATTGCATCGCAGCCCGCCTCTGCCCAGTCTAGCTCGCTGGACAAAATCGCCGCCAACAAGACGTTCACGATTGCGTATCGTGAGGAGTCCGTTCCGTTTTCCTTCATCGATGCAAGCGGTAAGCCGCAAGGCTATGGCATCGACATTTGTTTGAAGATAGCCGATGAGATCAAGAAGGAATACAAGCTCGATAAGCTTGACGTGAAATACGTCACGATCACCCCGCAGACTCGTGTTCCGGTGATCGCGAACGGCACCGCGAATGTGGAATGTGCTTCGACCACGGTCACCACGGGTCGCATGAAGCAGGTCGAATTCCTGACGCCTTATTTCATCACCGGCACGAAATTGATGGTGCGGAAGGATTCTCCCATCAACAAGATCGAGGATCTCGAAGGCAAGACGTTGCTGGCGCTGGCCGGTACGACCAACGAAAAAGCGGCCTTGGCGGAGATCAAAAAGAAGAACCTGCACGTCAACGTCGTGAAGGTGAAGGATCATCCTCAGGCTCTACTCAACATGGAGCAGGGGCGCGCGGATGCCTACACGTCCAACGACGTCGTGCTGTACGGTATCCGCAGCATGGCTAAAAATCCGAGCGATTTTAAAATCGTCGGGCCGTTCTATTCCTATGATCCGTTCACCGTCATGATCCCGAGGAACGACACTGCGTTTCGCGCGCTGGGTCTCCGGGTTATGTCGAATCTGTACAAGTCGGGTGAGATTTTTCAGATCTACAAGAAGTGGTTCGAGCCCGGCCCGACAAACATCGATCTTCCGATGAGCGATGACTTGAAGGATGCTTTGCGTTTAAACGCGTTCGCAGAATAGTTCGTTCTGAACAGCCTGCCAGCAGGTCGGGAGAAGTGCGGTGAATTATTCCTGGGACTGGGGATTGCTGTTTCGCGATCCCTATGCCGGTTGGATTGTCTCCGGCTTTATCACGACCTGCTTGCTTGCCGTCTATGCGTGGGTGATCGCTTTCATCCTCGGTTCTATTATCGGGGTTCTTCGTACGCTTGATAACAAAGTGCTTCGGTTGGTCGGTACGATCTATGTAGAGGTCTTCCGCAACATTCCGCTGCTGGCGCAGATATTTCTCTGGTATTTCGTTATTCCTGAATTCCTGCCGGCCGAAGCGCAACACTACGTCAAGCGCGGGATGCCGGACCCACAGTTCTGGACATCAGTGGTGGGGCTTGGGCTTTACACGGCGGCCCGTGTGGCGGAGCAGGTCCGCTCCGGGATTCAATCCATCCCCAACGGTCAGCAGTCGGCTGCCTTGGCAATGGGGTTCACGCGTGTCCAGACTTATCGTTACGTTTTGCTGCCGATCGGCTACCGCACCGTCATTCCGTCGCTGACCAATGATTTTCTTGGGGTGTTCAAGAACTCATCGTTGGCGCTGACGATCGGTGTGATGGAATTGACTGCAACGGCGCGTCAGATCGACGAATACACGTTTCAGTCGTTTGAAGCGTATGCCGCAGCCACAGTGCTGTATTCCTGTGTAACGCTGTGCGTCATTATGTTGATGCGTTTTCTTGAACGCAGGACGCGAATCATCGGTACCGCCTCAGCGGGAGGAGCTCGATGAATTTCGATTTCAGCGTCCTGCTTCAGTATAAGAACCTCTTGCTCCAAGGACTGTTTGTCAGCTTCCAGCTGACCTTCGTCGCCATCATCGGCGGCATGTTCATCGGCACGTTCCTGGCTTTGATGCGGATGTCCAGCATATGGATCGTCTCAGCGCTGGCCGGTGCTTATGTCAATTTTCTGCGTTCGCTGCCGCTGATCCTGGTGATTTTCTGGTTCTATGTGCTCACGCCGAAGATCGTCGGCCATCCGATCGATGCTTATTCGTCGGTGCTGATCGCCTTCATTTTGTTCGAAGCGGCGTACTATTGCGAAATCATTCGAGCGGGTATTTCCAGCGTCAAGCGCGGGCAGGTACAGGCGGGCCTCGCGATGGGGTTCTCTTATTTGAGTGTCATGCGCTACGTCATCCTGCCGCAGGCGCTGCGGAACATGGTGCCGGTTCTGCTGACGCAAGCGATCATCATGTTTCAGGATACATCCATCGTGTACGTTGTCGGCGTGCGGGATTTTCTGACTGCGGCTGATGTTGTGGCCAACAGTACCAACCGGCCGATCGAATTCTATTCTGTGGTGGCGGTGACTTACCTCGTGATCTGTTTCACGGCTTCGCGGCTGGTGAGCAGATTACAGCGGAGATACGCTCTATGATCCAGATGAATCATGTCAGTAAATGGTACGGCGCATTTCGAGTGTTGGATGATTGTTCGCTGACGATCAAGAAGGGCGAGGTTGTTGTCATTTGCGGTCCGTCCGGATCTGGCAAGAGTACGCTGATAAAATGCGTGAACGGCCTCGAGGGGTTCCAGAAGGGCGAGATCTTCGTCGATGACATCTCGGTTGGTGCCAAGAGCACGAATCTGCCGAAGTTACGTTCACGTATCGGGATGGTGTTCCAGAACTTTGAGTTGTTTCCGCACATGAGCGTGTTGAAGAACATCGCTCTCCCGCAGATCAAGATTTTGAATCGCAGCCGTGCAGAAGCTGAAGCGCGGGCCGAAAAACTTCTCGCCCGCATGGGGCTCAAAGCCCAGGCTGAAAAATTTCCCGCGCAACTGTCAGGCGGTCAGCAGCAGCGTGTGGCGATTGCGCGCGCGCTGGCGATGGACCCGGTGGCGATGCTGTTCGATGAGCCGACCTCAGCGCTCGATCCAGAGATGATTAACGAGGTTCTGGATGTGATGGTGGCGCTGGCACAAGACGGCATGACGATGGCGGTCGTCACGCACGAAATGGGGTTTGCCCGCCGCGTCGCCAACCGTGTCGTGTTCATGGATCAGGGTGCCATTGTCGAGGACGCAGCCAAGGAAGAATTTTTTGGCACTCCGCGGAGCGATCGCGCTCAACAATTTCTCTCCAAGATATTGCAGCACTGAAAGACGCAAATGCGAGATCAAATTCACGTTCTCAGCATCGGCGAGATGATGCCCGCGGTCGACGCCGCGCTGGCGCAGGATTTTGTCGTGCATCAGGCCAGTGCCAAGGGAATCCCGGAGATCGTTGCCGAATTTGGTGATCGAATTCGGGGCATCGCCACGCGCGGTCGGCAGAAGACGGATGCAGCGCTGATTGCCAGTTTGCCGAAGCTCGAGATCATTTCAAACTTCGGCGTCGGCTATGATTCGATTGATGTGCCAGCGGCGATGGCGCGCGGTATCATCGTTACCAATACGCCCGATGTCCTCAATGAAGAAGTGGCGGATTTCACCGTCGGTCTTCTTCTGTCTACGATCCGCGAATTGCCGCAGGCTGATCGGTTTCTTCGTGATGGAAAATGGCCGCGGGGAGCTTACCCGCTGACGCAGACTCTGCGTGACCGGACCATTGGCTTTGTCGGAATGGGGCGCATCGGGCAGGCCATTGCCAAACGTATCGCCGCGTTCGGCGTACCGATTGTCTATCATTCGCGCAAGCCGCAGGCTGGCGTCGCTTATAAATACTATTCCAATCTGAAGGCAATGGCTGCTGACGTCGACACACTGATCGCGATCGTGCCGGGTGGCGCATCGACTAGGCACATGATCAATGCCGACATTCTCGCGGCTCTCGGGCCACGTGGTATCCTAATTAACGTTGCGCGAGGCTCCGTCGTCGATCAGGACGCGCTGGCCGAAGCGTTGCGCAAGGGTGTGATCCACGGTGCCGGGCTCGATGTTTTCGCCGATGAGCCGAATGTGCCGCAATCTCTGCTGGCACTGTCGAACGTCGTCATGGTGCCGCATGTCGGTTCTGGCACCCATCATACCCGTGCAGTCATGGGCAATCTTGTCGTGGATAATTTGCGGTCGTGGTTTGCCGGCAAGGGGCCGGTGACCGCGGTCCATGAAACGCCTTGGCCGAAGATCGGCTAGAATTCGGAGTGTTTGAAGATGGATTTCGGACTTAAAGGAAAGACTGCGCTTGTCCTCGGTGGCGGTGGTGGGCTTGGTAGCGCGATTGCGCGGGCGCTTTCTGCCGAGGGAGTCAATGTTGCGGTCGGCGACATCGATCCGGCAGCGGTTGAAAAAGCGACTTCTTCGCTCTCAGGCGGCGAGGGCCTGGCTTTGCCATGGGACCTTGCTGATCTGTCGGTCATCGACGGTAATATCGCGAAGATCGAAGCCGCGTTTGGTTCGGTAGACATTCTGGTGAACAATACCGGCGGTCCGCCGCCGACTCCTGCCGCAGGCCAGGACCCAGCTTTGTGGACCAAAAGCTTTCAGCAGATGGTGTTGTCGGTGATCGCGATTACCGATCGGGTGCTGCCTGCCATGCGGCAGAAGAAGTGGGGCCGCATCATCACCAGCACCTCGTCCGGCGTGATCTCGCCAATTCCCAATCTCGGGATTTCGAATGCGCTGCGCCTGTCGCTGGTTGGCTGGTCCAAGACGCTTGCGCGCGAAGTCGGCAAGGACGGCATTACCGCCAACATCGTCCTGCCGGGCCGCATCGCGACGGACCGGATCAAGTTTCTCGACGAGGCGAAGGCCAAACGCGAGGATCGTTCTGTCGAACAGGTCTCGACTGAGAGCACCGCTTCAATCCCGGTGGGTCGTTACGGCAAGCCCGAAGAATATGCCGACGTGGTGGCATTTCTTGCCTCTGCGCGCGCGTCTTACTTGAATGGCTCGACCATCCGTGTGGATGGTGGCCTCATTACCAGTATCTAGAAGGATCGTTTCCAATGATGGACCCCCAGAATTATCCCGCTACGTTGCCGCTGGATCAAAAGATTATCGACGTTTTGTCGAAAGTGGCAAATGCGACGATTACCACGATCCTGCTGAAGAAAGGGCTGCGCAACGTCTGGATTCGCGGTTCGCGTCCGCTGAAGCCGGGCCAGAAACGTGTCGTCTGCCGTGCTTTCACTTTGCGCTTCGTGCCCGCGCGCGAGGATCTGGCGACGCCTGCTTCGTGGGGCGCGCCGATCTCCACCCGTGCGGCCATCGAAGCCATGCCGGAAGGCTGCATCACGGTTGCCGATGCGATGGGCGTCACGGATGCAGGCATCTTCGGTGATATCCTTTGCGCGCGCATGGCCAAGCGCAAGGTCGCTGCGCTCGTGACCGACGGTGTGATGCGTGATGTCGCAGGGGTGCTGACCACGGGCTTGCCGATCTGGTGTCAGGGCGCAGCCGCACCGGCATCCGTCACCGGTCTTACATTCGTAAGCTGGCAGGAGCCGATCGCCTGCGGTGGTGTTGCTGTGTTCCCGAACGACGTCATCGTGATCGACGATGACGGCGCGGTTCTGATTCCGGCTGATCTCGTGGATGACGTGGTGGCCGCCGCGCCCGAGCAGGAGCGGCTGGAAGCGTGGATCATGTCCGAAGTGGAGAAGGGCACGCCGCTGCCGGGCCTCTATCCGCCGAACGATGCAAGCAGGGCCCGCTACGAAGCAAGCAAGAAGGCGTGAGATCAATGGCTTTGAATGCCCAAGCGTCCGGCGTTTATACGATTGCCGCGACGCCGTTTCATCCCGATGGTCGGCTGGATGTCGACTCTATCGACCGCATGACGGATTTCTATCTGAAGTGTGGCGTCACCGGTATGACCATTCTTGGTATCATGGGTGAGGCGCCCAAGCTTGAGCCTGAAGAATCGTTGACGGTCGTCAACCGTGTCGTCAAACGCGCCGGCAAGGTCCCGGTCGTGGTCGGCGTTTCCGCACCGGGCTTTGCGGCCATGCGTGCGTTGGCGCGTGCGTCGATGGATGCAGGGGCGGCAGGCGTGATGATCGCCCCGGTGCCGAGCCTGCGGACCGATGATCAGATCACGAGCTATTTTGCTCAGGCGGTGGAGGCTATTGGCGACGACATCCCATGGGTGCTGCAGGATTATCCGCTCACCCTGAGCGTCGTCATGGCGCCAAAGGTGATCCGGCAGATCGTGCAGAACCATTCATCCTGCGTGATGCTCAAGCATGAAGATTGGCCGGGTCTTGAGAAGATTAGCGCGGTACGCGGCTTCCAGAAAGATGGCTCGATGCGGCCGATTTCAATTCTGTGCGGCAACGGTGGTCTGTTCCTGGATTTTGAGATGGAGCGTGGCGCTGATGGCGCAATGACCGGTTATGCCTTCCCGGACATGCTGGTTGATGTTGTGAGACTTCAGCAGAATGAAAAGCGGGACGAGGCGCACGATCTGTTCGATGCGCATCTGCCGCTGGTCCGGTACGAGCAGCAGCAAGGCGTTGGCCTCGCGACACGCAAATATATGCTGCAGAAACGCGGCGCGATTGCCTCCGACGCGCAACGCAAGCCTGGAAATTCATTGACCGCGGCCGCAAAGGCTGAGGTCGACTATCTGCTGTCACGTCTGGCCAAGCGCGATCCGCGGGCGCGTCTGTAATTGGAACATTGGAAAAAGGTCCATCATCATGGCTCGGGGTATGCGTAAAGGACTGACCAGTTACGGCGATCAGGAGTTTTCGCTGTTTCTGAGAAAGGTCTTCATCAAGGCGATGGGCTATTCCGATGACGCACTCGAGCGTCCGATCGTCGGCATCACCAATACCTACAGCGACTTTAATCCGTGTCACGGCAATGTGCCGGATTTGATCGAGGCGGTGAAACGAGGCGTGATGCTCGCCGGCGGTCTGCCGATGGTGTTCCCGACAATCACCATTCACGAGAGTTTCGCGCATCCGACATCGATGTTTCTGCGCAATCTGATGGCGATGGACACTGAGGAGATGATCCGCGCGCAGCCGATGGATTCGGTGGTCGTCATCGGCGGTTGCGACAAGACGCTGCCGGCGCAGATCATGGCAACTGCGTCCGCCGATTTGCCGGCGATCGTGCTGCCGGTCGGCCCGATGGTGGTCGGTCATCATCGTGGCGAGGTGCTGGGAGCCTGCACCGACTGCCGCCGTATGTGGGGTGGCCATCGAGCAGGCGACATCGACGGCGATGAGATTGAAATCATCAACGCGCGTCTTGCACCATCCGTCGGTACTTGCATGGTGATGGGCACTGCCAGCACCATGGCCTGCATCACTGAAGCGATGGGATTGTCGCTACCTTACACCGCGGCTGTTCCGGCAACGCATGCCGAACGCCGGCGTCTGGCAGAGGCGACGGGCCGTCGTGCCGCTGAACTGGCGGTGTCCGATATGCCGCGCCCGAGTGCTCTGATCACGGAGGATTCGATTCACAACGCGATGGTTGTGCTGCAATCGATCGGGGGCTCGACCAATGGTGTCGTGCATCTGGCGGCCATCGCTGGCCGCGCGGGGATCAAGTTTGATCTCGAGGTGTTCGACCGACTCGGCCGCGACGTGCCGGTTCTGGTGAATCTGAAGCCGTCAGGCCAGCATTACATGGAGCATTTCCATCATGCCGGTGGCCTGCCGCGACTGATGCGCGAATTGCGCGATCTGCTCAAGCTTGATGCGCCGGTGATTGGCGGCGGTACGATTAGCGATGTGATCGAGCTGGCCGAAGATGTGCCGAACCAGGATGTGATCCGGACACGCGACAAGCCGCTCAAGGCGCAGGGCGCCATCGCGGTGCTGCACGGCAATCTTGCGCCGCGCGGTGCTGTGATCAAGCAGTCAGCGGCGAGCAAGGAATTGATGGTTCATACCGGCCGCGCCGTCGTCTTCGAGTCGGTGCAGGACATAACCGAACGCGTCGATTCTCCTGACCTCGACGTCAAAGCTGATGATGTTCTGGTCCTGCGCAATGCCGGCCCAAAAGGGGCTCCAGGCATGCCGGAGGCAGGCTATCTGCCGATTCCGAAAAAACTCGCGCGCGCGGGCGTGAAAGACATGGTGCGTATTTCGGACGCGCGCATGAGCGGCACTGCGTTCGGCACCATCGTGCTGCATATCACGCCGGAATCCGCGGTCGGTGGGCCGCTCGCGCTGGTTCAGAACGGCGACATGATCCGGCTCGATGTTCCGAGCCGCAGCATCGATCTACAGGTCGATGCGGCTGAACTGGAACGCCGCGCCAAGGCTCTGGCCCCGGTCAATGCCGGACCGAAGCGTGGCTATGCCAAGCTGTACGTGGACACGGTGTTGCAGGCTGATGAGGGCTGCGATTTCGACTTTTTGATTGAAGACCCGCGCGCAAATTGATTGCCGCCAACAAAATGAAGTGGGAGTGAACATATGGCTCGTATTGTTTCCGTCGTAGCGCGCACCGTCCGTGTTCCACTGGATCGCCCAACCGCATTTGCCAACCGTCAGGTTCTGGCGCGCGACTATGCTCTGGTCAAAATCCGCACCGAGGACGGGCTGGAAGGCATCGGTCACTGCTACGCTGGAAATTTTGGCGGCAAGGTTGTCACGCTGGCGGTCCGTGAATTGCTGGCGCCGCATCTGATCGGCAAGGAATCCACCGAAGTCGAACTGATCTGGAAGGAGCTTTATCAGGAAGTGCTGCTGCACGGGCGGACCGGTTCCGTAATGCGCGCCTTGAGTATCCTCGACATCGCGCTATGGGACGTGAATGCGCAGGCAGCCAAGCTTCCGCTGTATCGTTATCTCGGTGCCGCAAAGCGCGAACCGGTCCCGGCCTATGGCAGCGGCGGCTACTATCTCGAGGGCAAGACGCCGGAGATGCTGGGCGAGGAAATGGCCTCGTATCTGGCTCTTGGTCTGCAAGGCGTGAAAATGAAGGTCGGGCGCGAAGACCCGGCAGGCGAAGAAAAGCGCGTCGCGGCTGCACGCAAGGCTATCGGACCCGATGCACTTCTGCTGCTTGACGCCAATAACGCATGGAATGACGTCCCAACCGCGTTGCGCTATTGCGAGCGCTTTGCTGACTATGATCCATACTGGATCGAGGAGCCGTTCAGTCCCGACCAGATCGACAATCACGCCAAGCTGGCCGAACGTATTAACATCAATGTAGCGACCGGCGAGATTGAAGCAGGGCGCTGGCGCTTCAAGGAACTGCTCGACAAGGGCGGCGCAGCGATTCTCCAAACGGATGCGGCGGTGTGCGGCGGCGTCACGGAATTCAAGAAAATCGCGGCGATGGCGGATTGCTACGGGGTCAATATGTGTCCGCACTGGTTTCATGACCTTCATCTGCATCTGGTCGCGGCGTTGCCGAACGGCGAGATGGTGGAGTACTTCGCCGACGATCAGGTGCTGAACTTCCGCCGGATCATCGATCGTCAGGTCAAGGTCGTGCCGGGTAAAGGTCTAGCGCTACCGGCCGATCCGGGGCTTGGCTATGCCTTCGATGAGAAGGTGATCTCCAAACTCGACGCCGAGGCTTGGGCGTGAGCAAAACGCTCGTCGTGATCGGATGCGGCCTGATGGGCTGCGACATCGCCGCGATCTTTTTGCGTAGCGGCTGGTCAGTGCTGGCTGTCGAGACGAACACCGACAACTGGGAGCGCGCACGCCATCGTGTCGCAGTCTCGGTCGGCCAACTCGATCCTGCCGCGACCAGCGATAAATTCTCGCTTGTCGCGGCTGTGACGGACTTGGATTGGGATGATGTGGGGCTCGTGATTGAAGCCATTCCCGAGAAAATGGACATCAAGCGGGAGTTGTTTACTGAACTGGACAGACTGGTCCCGGCAAATGTCCCGATAGCCACAAACACATCGGGCTTGCGCATCACCGAGATCGCGGCGGGCTTATCTACGCGTCATCGGATGGGTGGGCTGCATTTCTTTCTGCCGGCACATCTGGTGCCGGCGGTGGAAGTCGTTGCCGGCGAATGCACCGATGCCGTGACGATAGACCGGATGTTCGACGTCATGGCGTCGGTGGGGCGTGTGCCGATTCGCGTGGCGAAGGACGTGCCGGGATTTCTCGCCAATCGCCTGCAACACGCGCTGATGCGTGAGGCGTATGCGATCCTGGATGAAGGGTTGGCGACGCCGGAGGATGTCGATGCCGTGGTCAGATATGGCTTTGGCTTTCGTTACATCGCAGCGGGACCGATCCTGCAAAAGGATCTTGCCGGGCTCGACACCAGCTATGCAGCCGGCGTCTCGATCTATCCGTATTTGAACAATGGCCCCAAACCGGGCCGCTCGGTTGAATCGCTGGTCGAGGCGTGCAAGTTCGGGGCCAAGACTGGCTCCGGGTTCTGGGACTGGACGCCGACGCAGGCGAGAGAGCAGCGGGAAAAATACGAGCAGACACTATTACAGGCGGCACAGTTATTGTCGTCCGGCGCGCAGCCGCCGGGCACCGCGCGCAGGATTGGCGGATAAAACTTCTCTGAATAACTATTCCGTATACATTTTTATCAATTTGACCAATCTATTGATAACGCCTCGGTCGGACGGGCGATAGTGAACGACATAGGGCGCTCCGCGAAAATGAATATCGGGCAACACTGGACGGAAACCTGCCGAGGATGAGCCGGGGCCGCTTCTAAAGATATTCCGGGGTGCGACGATGGTGCCGATTCCATCCCGGACGCAGTGCATTGCGATGAACAAGTGATCAAAAACATGCCGGAAGCGAATGTGCTCCCCGCGCAGCCCGGCCTCGTTCAGCCAGCCGGGCCAGTCGGTCGGCCGTGTCACCGAGCCCACGATCTGCTGCCGCAGGACGTCGCGCGCCTTGGAGATTTTGGAAGATCGCACGAAGGATGGCGCCGCCAGCAGGCAGAGGTCTTCGTAGAACAAAATAAATTTATCGTAGCTCTGAAGCCTGCGGTCGAACCCTGGGCCGCGCGTAATCACAATATCGCTCAACGGGCCGTCGTGGATTTCATTCGTCATCCGCGTTGTCAGTGAAATCTCCGTTTCCGCGATGCGGGCTTCGAACTCCTTCAGCTTCGGCAATATCCAGTACATCGCGAACGTCGTCGGCGCTTCGATCGTGACGATATGGCGCTGTCCGGTGCCTGCGACCTCCGCGCAGGCCGCGATCATGTCGGTGAGCGAATTCCCGATCTTTGACGCCAGCAATTCACCTGTTGGTGTCAGCACCAGTTGACGCCCCTGTCGCGTAAACAGGTCGCGCCCGATCCATTGCTCGAGCTTGCCGATCTGGCGGCTGATGGCGCCGTGCGTGACGCCCAGTTCTTCCGCGGCGTTGCCGAGATTTTTCCATTGCGCGGCCATCGCGAAGGCGCGCAGAGCGGAGAGGGGTAATTCGCGCGTTTTCATATGTGAGTTTCTTGCACATGATTGTGAGATATTATCGATTTTTATTCGTACAAAAATTCATAGTGTTTTGCCAGCGAATTAAATCGAGGGCGCGACCATGGCAATTCAGGAAAAGACAGTCGAAGTGAACGGGCGCGCTTACCGCACGCCGCGCCAGCCGACTGCGGTGATTTGTTTCGACGGTTGCGATCCGCGCTACATCTCGCACGGCCTTTCCGCCGGACTCTTTCCGAACATCTCGAAAGTCATCTCGCAAGGCTTCTATACGATTGCGGATGCGGCAATGCCGACATTCACCAATCCGAACAATATGTCGATCGTTGCCGGCGCGCCTCCGAGCGTTCACGGCATTTCTGGGAATTACTATCTCGACAAGAAAACCGGCAAAGAGGTGATGATTACTGATGCATCGCTGGTGTCGTCGGGCACCGTGCTTGCGGCGCTCGCCGACGCGGGCGTCAGGGTGGCGGCGATCACCGCCAAGGACAAGCTGCGCAAGATGCTGGGCAGTGGCCTGAAAGGCATTTGCTTCTCGTCGGAAAAAGCCCGCGATGCGACGCTTGCGGAAAACGGAATCGAGAATGCCGAGCAACTTGTCGGCCGTGCAACGCCCGACATGTACAGCCCCGATCTGTCATTGTTTGTTCTCGATGCCGGCATCAAGCTGCTGGAGCAAAAGCAAGCAGACTTCTTCTATCTCTCTCTTTCGGACATGGTGCAGCATAGCGCGGGGCCGGGCGAGGCGCTCGCCGACCAATTCAATCGTGACGTGGACCAGCGCGTCGGCCGTCTGATGGAATTGGGCGCGGTCGTTGGTATCGTCGCCGACCACGGCATGACCGACAAGTGCACGCCGGACGGCAAGCCACAGGTCGTGTTCCTCGAAAAGATGCTGAACGAACAGTTCGGCGCTGGGACCGTGCGGGTGATCTGTCCTATTACCGATCCATTCGTCAAACATCACGGCGCGCTGGGTTCTTTCGTCCGCGTCTATGCGACGGGGAAAATCTCGCCCGAAGTTCTGATGGACGCCGCTGCACGCATTCCGGGCGTGGCGCTGGTGCTCGATGGCAAAAGTGCATCCGAGCGTTACGAGATGCCGATCGAAAGGGAAGGGGACTTCATTGCGATCGGCGATACCTATACGGCGATCGGTTCGCGTCCGGACGAACATGATCTGAGTGGATTGAACGGTCACAAGCTTCGCTCGCATGGCGGGCTGTCCGAGCAGCCGGTGCCGTTCATGGTGTCGAAGCCGTTGAACAAAAAATATCAGGCCATCGTGGAGGAGCGTCGAATTCGCAATTTCGACATCTTCGACTTTGCCTTGAACGGACCAGCCTAGGATCACGATACCGAACTGCAAAAACGACAAAAAATATAAACTCAGGATAGGGAGAGAAATCATGAAGCGTCGCGAATTTCTGATTGGATCTTGCCTTGCTCCGGTTGTGTTTTCTGTGCCTGCTCTGGCGCAGGAAACCAAGAAGCTTTCTGTCTTGACGTCCTTGCCGAAGGAGTTGTCCGCCGCGTTCAAGGCGGGGTTTGAACGGCACAATCCCGGCGTCACAGTCGAGGTGCAGCAGCGCGGCACGCAAGCTGCCGTCACCTTCCTGCGCGAAACCAAGGCGAACAATACCTCTGACATCATGTGGGCGTCGGCGCCGGATGCCTTCGAACTTCTGAAGAAAGATAACCTGCTCGAGAAGTTTTCGCCGAAGGAATCGGGCATTCCCGCTAAGATCGGCGACTATCCGATCAACGACCCTGAGGGGTACTACGTTGGCTTTGCACTGTCCGGTGGTGCGATCATGTGGAATTCGCGCTATATCAAGGCCAAGAAGCTCCCCGCGCCGAAAACCTGGGACGATCTGACCACGCCCGAGATGTTCGACCAGACCGGCATCGCGATGCCGTCGCGCTCAGGCTCGACGCATCTCACGCTTGAAACCATCCTGCAGGCACGGGGCTGGAATGGAGGGTGGGCCCTCACAAAGGCGATGTGCGGCAATATGCGCCAGATCACGGAGCGTTCGTTTGGCGTTCCTGACGCGGTCAGTTCTGGCCAGTTCGGCTACGGCATTGTGTTCGACTATCAGGCGCTGGCGGCGCACGGCTCGGGATTCCCCGTCGAGTTCGTCTATCCGCCGGATACCACGATTGTGCCATCCAACATCGGTGTCGTGAAGAATGGCCCGAACAAGGAACTGGCGCAAAAATTCATTGAGTACATGCTGTCGGAAGAAGGGCAGCCGTTGCTGTTCAGTCCGAAGATTGGCCGTCTGCCGGTGCGTCCGAGCGCTTATAAGAAGGCGCCAGCCGGTGTTCCCGACCCGTTTGAAATCAAGTGGGGTCCCGGCGGCGGTTTCAAGTTCGACGTTCTTAAATCCGAGACGCGCTACGCCATCGTCGATGCGCTGTTCGACCAGACGATCACCTTCCAACTCGATGCGTTGAAGGCGGCGACCAAGGCGATCCACGATGCCAACGCAAAGCTGGCGAAGAAAAGCAATGCCGCCGCGACTGATCTTCTCAAACAGGCTCGGGACGCGATCTCCGCCACGCCGTTCGACGAAAACCAGGCTGTCTCCAAGGAATATATCGAGGCGTTCGCCGGGGCTTCCGGCAAGAAGGGCGCTCCGAAAGGCGCAAGACAGTCGGAACTTGAGCAGCAATGGTCCTCGTTCGCGCACGACCACTATGCGAAGGCGCTCGAGCTTGCGAAAAAAGCCGATCAGTCGATCGGCTAGCTCATATCGGCTTCGAAACCGCCGCGTAACACAAGCGACGAGGGGATGCCGTGACTTCGGTGGCAAAAGCGGACGTCATTACGGTACCAGCAGGACATGAGCGATCGGCGTGGACAAATTGGCCGTTGCATTCGGTGACGGCCTTTCTGTTCCTGTTTCTCGCCATCTTCTTTCTGGTGCCTCTCCTCAGCGTCATCACGACCGCCTTCATGCAGAAGGGCAGCAATACATTTACGCTTCTGAACTTTTACGATTTCTTTCAGAACGACCTGTTCCGGCGCTCGCTGCAGAACTCGCTCTATGCGTCGTTCATGGCGGTGGTGTGCGCGAGCCTGTTTGCAATTCCACTCGCCTACATCACGACTCGATTCGAGTTCAAGGGCGCTGTCCTGATCCAGACGCTCGGCGTGCTGCCGTTGATCATGCCGCCATTCGCCGGCGCCATCGCGATGCAGTTGCTGTTCGGGCGAACCGGAACGGTCAATCTTCTGCTCGACGACTGGTTTGGTATCAACATCCCGTTCATGGAAGGGCTGAATGGTGTCATCCTGGTGCAATCGGTTCACTATTTCCCCTTCATCCTGCTGAATCTTGTCGCGAGCCTGCGCAACATCGACCGTTCGATGGAAGAGGCCGCGCAGAATCTGGGCTGTCGCGGACTTCGCCTGTTTCGCCGGATCATCTTTCCATTGGCGATGCCGGGTTACATCGCGGGCGCATCGCTGGTCTTCATCAAGGTGTTCGATGATCTTGCGACGCCGCTGTTGCTCAACGTGCAGGACATGCTTGCTCCGCAGGCCTATCTGCGGATCACCTCGATGGGAATTGCCGACCCCATGGGTTACGTCATCGCCGTGGTGCTGATCGTGTTCTCGGTTGCGTCGCTCTGGGCCTCGACGCTCGTGACGAAGGGCAAAGACTATTCCACTGTTCAGCGGGGCGGTGGCGGCCTGGCGAAGCGCCAGATGACGACGTTCGACACGATTATCGCTTATGCGATCGTTTTGTTCATCTTGACCCTTGTTCTCGCGCCGCATGTCGGATTGCTGCTGCTGTCGTTCGCGACGGTTTGGTCGTTCGCACCACTGCCGGACGGCTATACGATCGAGCACTATCGAGTCGTCTTCAGTGAATCGTCGCAGCTCATCACCAACACGCTGCTCTATGCGACCATTGCCGGACTGATCGGCGTGACGGTCGGAACAGCTATCGCTTATCTGTCGCAGCGGACCAAGGCGGTGGGACGCCGGACGCTCGATTATATCGCCATGGCGCCGCTCGCGGTGCCCGGCGTGGTCCTCGGTATCGGCTACCTGCGAACATTCTACAATATCCAGCTTCCTTCTGGCACTTCGCTCGCCGCCTTCTGGGTCATGCTCGGTATTGCGCTTGGTATTCGCCGCCTGCCTTACGCAATGCGGGCCTGCTCGGCAGCCCTGCAACAGGTGTCGGTCTCGCTCGAGGAGGCAGCCGAAAACGTCGGTGTGGGCAAGCCAAAGGCGATCCGCCGGATTGTCGTGCCATTGATGGCCGGGGGCATTGTCGCCGGCTTCGTGACGAGCTTTGCGACGGCCGCGGTCGAACTGTCGGCCACCATGATGCTCGTGCAGTCGACCGAAAACGCACCGTTGTCTTATGGACTGTATGTCTTCATGCAGTCTCCGGCGGGGCGAGGGCCGGGCGCGGCGCTCGGCGTGATCGCGGTCATCATCGTGGGCGTTTGCGCCTATCTCAGTCACGTCTATCTCGAACGCCGCAACAGCGCGCAGCCGCACTAGTGGCGATGTCATCGATCAGGGAGCGCAATATGGCCGAATCGTCTCTGGATGCCTTGAAGCGCGAGGCTGTCGAAATCTCGATCAGCAACGTCAACGTCTCCTATGGAGCGTATCACGCGCTGAAGAACGTCAATCTCGAAATCAAACCGGGCGAGTTCTTTGCATTTCTTGGTCCCTCCGGCTGCGGCAAGACCACGCTTCTGCGCCTGATCGCGGGTTTCAATACCGCCCAGACCGGCAGCATCGTGATCGGCGGGCGAAATGTTCTTCCTCTCGCTCCGTGGAAACGGGACGTCGGCATGGTGTTCCAGTCCTATGCGCTATGGCCGCATATGACGGTCTGGAAAAACGTCGCGTTCGGTCTGGAAGAGCGCCGCCTCTCGGCCGAGGAGCGCACCCAGCGTGCCGAGGATGCGCTCAAGCTGGTAGGTCTTGAAAAGCTGGGAAACCGCAAGCCGTCGCAACTGTCCGGCGGGCAGCAGCAGCGAGTGGCGCTGGCGCGCACGATTGCTGTGAGGCCATCGGTGCTTTTGCTCGACGAGCCGCTGTCCAATCTCGACGCGAGCCTGCGCGTTCAAGTGCGGCGGGATATTCTTGCTATGCAGCGACGGCTCGGGCTGACGACGATTTTCGTCACTCACGATCAGGAAGAAGCGAACACGGTCTGCGACCGAATCGCGGTCATGAACGAAGGCGTGGTACAGCAGGTTGGCACGCCGATGGAGTTATACGACAATCCTGCAAATCTATTTGTCGGCCGCTTTCTCGGGACCGCGAATACATTGAGCGGTGAAATCCGCGCGAATGGTTCGGAGCGAGTGTTTCAGCTTGCCGGTGGAGAAATTCTGCCGGCCTCAAAACATGAGACGCCGGGGCCGGCTAAACTGTTCTTCCGGCCGCAGAACGCCAACCTTGTGGCGAAAAATGAAGCCGTCTCAGGTTCCGACCTGAGGCTGATGGCGCGTGTCTCGCGCCGCGAGTTTCTGGGTTCAAGCATCCGCTATGGTCTGAAGGCTGGGGAGGAGGACATCTTTATCGATGTGCCTCATGTCGGAAAACGGAACGACTGCTTGGCGGATGACATTGTCGCTGTACAAATTTCTTTGTCCGATGTGAGTATTTTTAGATAAGAAGCTCTTAGGCAAGTGCGGCACTCCAGCGGATTTCAATAAAACTCCCGTTTTCTGGAGACTTACGTGGGAGACCGGAAAAACAGCTACTTCGCGCTGTGCTGTCAGTGGCGATAAAATTAATACAGCGGCCGGCGCGGTGCCGCACGAAGGGCACTACGGTGGGACAGCCAAGCCAATCGACCGATACGCGCCAACTTGGATGACGGCAGTTGTTCAAGTCGTCTGCCCGGCCGCAAGGTCATGGGGTCAGCAAGATTCGTGCAGGCATCAGGGTTTCAGGATTAGTTTCGGCGCAGCGTTGTGACCAGCGCGAATGTCACGAAATGCGGACAATCCTTCATCGAGCGCCCTCATATCGAACCAGTTGAGCGGGCCCAGCCGCCCTGCGGTCATGGCTGCGAAGGTATCGGTGAAATCTTTCATCGTGTAGCAATAGGTGCCGATGAAAGTGACTTCCTGCAGCGTAAGGCGACGAATATCGAGGCCGCCCGTGCCGCTCGCAAGGCCGATATGGATGATGACGCCGCCAGGCTTGACGATGCGGCTTGCGAGTGCACGGGTAGGCTTCCCGCCGAATGCGTCGATTGCTATGTCATAGGCTGCTTTGCTGTCGGTGATTTCGTCGACGACGTGGAACGGTCCGGCTTTGGCGAGAGCAGGGCGTCGAATCGGGTTTGGTTCGACGATAGAGATGTCTTTCACACCAAAGGCCGCAAGCACGAGGGCGGAGCCAATTCCAATCGGGCCGCCGCCAATGACAAGGGCGCGGGCTGAGGATGGCGGAATAAAAGATGCCGCGATACCAAGCCGTACGGCATGCCATGCGCAGGCAAGAGGCTCACATAGCGCCGCCTTTTCGATAGGAAAGTCGTCCGGAACTTCGACCAGATTCCGCTCCGGGATCGCCACCTGTTCGGCGAAAGCGCCGGGGCGTGGGGGCATCGAAATGATCTGCCTCGACGCGCACAAATTAGTCCGGCCTGATTGGCAAGCCTCGCATTGCATGCAGGTAACGAGCGGGTTGACTGTAACGCGGCGGCCGGCGCGGCGGCCTGTGGCGATTTTCCCCGCCGCCTCATGGCCGAGCACGAGCGGCGCGGGGCGCCGCTCATCGTGTCCGAGAAAGGCGTGCATGTCGGAGCCGCAGATGCCGACGGCTTGTACGTCAATGATGACTTCATCATCGTGTGCCTGCGGGGGTGGGACATCACCACGAAAGACCATCGTTTCGGGGCCGGTGTAAACGAGTGCTTTCATCGCGACCTCATTCGATCACTTGGCCAGATAGCCGCCGTCGACAGCCAGAATCTGGCCGGTGATATAAGCGGATCCCGGCGCGGCCAGAAAAACCGTCGTGCCATCGAGATCGGATAATTCGCCGTTGCGCCCGATCGCCGTGGCGTCCGCGTGTTTTCGAGCCAGGGAAGAGTCGTCGAACACCGGCTGCGTTAGTTCGGTCGGGAAGAAACCGGGTGCAATGGCATTGGCGCGCACACCATGCGGCGACCATGCTTCCGCCATGGCGCGCGTTAGCTGAACGATGCCGCCTTTAGATGCGCCATAGGGGATGCTATTTCGAAATGCGCGGAAGCTTTGCAACGAAGCGATATTGATGATCGAGCCAACACTTTTCTGAATCATTCCCGGCAGCAGTGCGCGCGCCAGGAAAAACGGCACGGCCAGGTTGAGATGCAGCGTGGCATTCCAGCTTTCGAGAGATACCTGTTCCGCCGGCTCGCGGAAATTGACACCCGCGGCATTGACCAGAATGGTCGGCGCCCCGAAAGCACGTTGCACATCGCCGGCGAGCCTATCGAACGCCGTGAGCGCAGACAGGTCGCAAGTCAACAGTTTGGCCTTGCCGCCGGCTTCAGCGATCTCTTTAACAAGTTGATCCAGTGCAGGTGCTCGGCGGGCAATGCAAATTGTTTCGGCACCGGCAAGTGCGATGGTTTTCGCCATCTGCCGTCCGATGCCGGAAGAGGCTCCGGTAACAACCGCCACCTGGCCTCTCAGCGAAAACAGATCGGATAAGAACGCGGACATCATTGTCTAGTTATCGGTAGCGGTCAGATCGAAATTGTCTCCGGGAAACCATTTTGCAAGCCGGATGTCGCTCGTTCTCGCGTGCGCTTCCATGCCTTCCAGACGGGAGAGTCGTGCGGCGACAGTGCCGATCGATTTGTTGGCTTCGCGCGTCATGCGTTGCCATGTCACTGTCTTGAGGAATTTTCCGACCGAAAGGCCGCCGGTATAGCGCGCAGCTCCTTTGGTCGGCAGGATATGGTTTGGGCCGGAGGTTTTATCGCCGTAGGCGACAGTGGTTTCCTCACCCAGGAAAAGTGAGCCGTAGTTGCGCAAATTTGCAAGCCACCAATCGAGATCCGCGCAGTGGACCTCGAGATGCTCGGAAGCGTACTTGTCGGAAATGGCTGCGGCTTCCTCGCGGCTGTCGGCGAAGACGATTTCGCCGTAGTCGCGCCATGCGGCCTCGGCATTCCTTGCGTTTAGTTCCGGCAGCGTGCGTATCATCTGCGGCACAAGTTCGCTGACTTTTTCGCCGAGGGTACGCGACAGCGTGATCAGCCATGCAGGTGAATTGTAGCCATGCTCCGCCTGGCCCACGAGGTCAGCTGCAACGATTTCCGGGTCTGCGGTCTCGTCGGCAATGACCATAATTTCCGAGGGGCCTGCGAACATGTCGATGCCGACGCGGCCATATAGAATGCGTTTTGCTTCAGCTACGAACTGATTTCCGGGGCCGACCAGAATGTCGGCCGGATGGCCAGTGAACAGACCAAAGGCGAGCGCCGCGATTGCCTGCACGCCACCAAGATTGAGAATGGTGTCGGCGCCGCAAAAATCGAGTGCGTAGAGCACGGCCGGGCTGATGCCTGCATCGGAGCGTGGCGGGGAACAGGCGATCACACTCGGCACACCTGCGACCTTCGCCGTGGTGATCGACATGATCGCAGACGCGACATGCGTGTAGCGGCCGCCCGGAACGTAACAGCCGGCAGCATTCATCGGAATGTTGCGGTGGCCGGCGATCAAACCTGGAGTGAGCTCGATTTCCGTATCGCGGATGGCGAGGCGCTGGGCTTCCGCAAACCGGCGAACCTTGTCGTGTGAAAATCTTATGTCGTCTTTCAGCTTCTGAGGAACCTTATTCGCGGCGCGAGCGCGATCCTCTGCGGAAACGACGATTTCTCCTTCCCACTTGTCGAAGCGGCGCGCGAGCTCGATAGCTTTCGCTTCGCCACCGGCCTCGATCTCGTTCAGCATCGCTTGAACGTTCGTCTGAACATCAACTTCGCCAGATGCAGCAGTCTTGGGTGCACGCTTCAGATATTCGACAGGCATTGTTTTATTTCTCGGTTTCTCAAAGTTAGCGCAGTGCCCACAGCGATAGCGATGGGATGAAGGCGAGCATCAACACCACCAGCAGCATTGAGATCACGTATGGCACGGCCTTGGCAGCGATCGGCAGGATGCGTTCTCCGGTGAGCCCGGACAGAACGAACAGGTTAAGGCCCAGCGGCGGGGTGATGAAGCCGACCCCGAGCGCCGTAACCATGAAGATGCAAAACTGGATTTGATCCATGCCGATTTGCTGGGCAATCGGCAGCATGATCGGTGCGAGAATGACGATGTTTGGCGTCGTCTCCATGACGCAGCCCGCAAGAATAAGAACGCCAAGCATCATGAGAATGATGAATGTCGGATCAGTTGTCACTTCGGTGATGTTCTGCAGGACGGCTTGCGGCAGGTTGAGTGCCGAGAACGCTTGGGCAAGCGGCAGGGCAAACGCAATGATCGGCACGATCACGCCGTTCACTTTCGCCGATGATTCGAGCATCTTTGGGAAATCGGCAAGCTCCAGTGTGCCACGCCAGAAGCCGATAGCGATCGTGATGACAACGGCGGCTGCTGCTGCTTCGGTCGGCGTAAAGATGCCCGAATAGATGCCGCCCCAGATGATGGCGGGGATCGAAAGTGCGTAGCGGCCGTCCCAGATTGTCTTCAGCCAACGCTCGAAAGAAAATTTGGCGTCGCTGTTTTCATAACCATGAATGCGGTTCAGCACGACGTTCGTGAGCATGATTGAGACCATGATCATGATGCCGGGCACGACTGCCGCGATGAAAAGCGTGGAAGCGGAAATGCCAAGAACAAGGCCGATGATAATGTAGGAGATCGACGGCGGAATCAGGATACCGGTGCAGGAACCGGATGCGACCAGGGCGCAGGCATAAGCGGGCGGATAGCCGCGCTGAACCAGTCGTGTATGCATGATCCTGCCAACTGCGGCGGCGCCGGCAGCGTCGGATCCCGAGATGCAGGCAAAGAATCCGCATCCGAGGACGGAGGACGTGCCGAGACCGGAGCGCAAGGAGCCGAGTGTCGCTTCGGCTATATCTATTAGCTTGTTGGATAGGCCGCTTCTCACCAATGCGTCGCCGGTCAGGATATAGAGCGGGATCGCAATCAAGGCGAAGGAATCGACGCCGTCGAACAGCGCTTCGCCGAACAGCGACATCGGAAGCACATTTGTCGACAGCAACAGGCAGACCGAGCCGATGCCGAGCGCGACCCAGACCGGTACGCTCAAGACAAACAGACCGAGTGTAAAGAGCAAGGGCCACCATACATCAGGGCCAAGATTCAGCGATGTACCTGGGATTTGATACAGCATGACTAGTCGAACAGCCTTTCACCGCGATAGGGCGGACGTCCGGCGCGAAGATCGGAGATGTCACGCAGGATCGATTGCAATGTCCGGAGAGCAATGAGGGAGAAGCCGAACGGAACGGCGATGACGAACCAGGCGCGCGTGATGCGCAGACCCTCAGTGACCGAATGATACTTGATCGACATCAATACTGGCGAAATTGTCCAGTACAGCGCACCGAGCGCGAGCGCGAGTGTCAGAAGGTCGGCGAAGATATAGAGCAGCGCCACCCCGCGCGGCGGCAGGATTTCGGTGATGACGTCGATGCGGATATGGGCGCGCTCGCGCACCGCGGAGGCGCAGCCGATCCACACCAGATAGATAAAAGCGAAACGCGCCGTTTCCTCACCCCAGGTGCTGGAATAGGCGATGCCGAAGCGCCGCATGACTTCAATGGAGATGACGAGGACAATATAGGTGTAGAAGCCAAGCAACAGCCATCGTTCGCCGTTGGTATCAAATTTTTTAAGAAATTCCCGCACGCCCGCACCAATTTTCTATTCAAGCAAAAGGAAGATCGTCCCGCCTATGACGGGACGATCCGTTTGCGGTCAGATGTCATTGACGAAATATTTGCTCGGCTTGTTAGCGGCGTCGACCAGAGGCTGGAATTTGTCGGCAGAACCCAGGATCTTGATCTTGATGTCGTCCCACTCCTTGCGCTGGGCGCCAGCCCTTTCTTTCCATTGGGCGAGTTCGTCCGGCGTCGGTATATAGAACTCCACACCCGCCTTACGCATTTCGGCCATCGCATAGGCGCGTGAAGCGGGCACCTGTGAAAGGTTCTGTTGCAGGCAGACATCCGCCGCATCCCGGATCGACTGCTGCGTTTCCTTGTCGAGACCGTCGAACCACGCTTTGTTTATCGCGTAGACCTGGCTGTCAGGGACGGGCCGGTTGAAGGTGACTGAAGAAAGGACATCCTTGAAGCCAAACGCATAGAGCGCGCCGAGCGCCGGATCGAGCGCGTCGGCAACGCCTTGTTTAAGGGCGGAAGCAGTTTCACCCCATGCCACTGGGGTCGGGTTTGCGCCGAGCAGCCTGTAGAACTGCTTGAGAATTTCCGAGCCGGGCACACGAAACTTGATGCCTTCAAGATCCTTCGGCGTCTTGAACGGACCGCCTGCCAGGCCGCGGCGCTTCGCAGCAGTGCGCGGATCGATGCAGAAATAGAACATCGGCTCGAAGCCCTTTTCCCGCACCAGCTTGTTGACCTGATTTTCCCAGACATCGCTGGTGACCAGATTGACGAATTTCTGGTTCTCACCGCACCAGTAGGGAAGGTTGACGAGGTCGACCGCCGGGGCGAAGGGGGCGAAGTTGGAAAGGCTGAATTGGCCGATCTCGATCGTGCCTGCCTGCACCTTTTGCGCAAGTGCAGTGCCGATCCCGAGCGTGCCGCCAGCCTGCAACTTCACGTAGATTTTTCCGTTGGTGAAGTTCTGCAGATTTTCCTTCACGTTGAGCTGGATCAACGGGTAGGAGCGAGTTGTGCCGATGCGGTACTCGGTAGCAAGAGTAATTTTTATCTTGGCAGACTTTTCGCGTTCATTCTCTTCCTGCGCCGTCTGGGCCGCGGCTTCTTTGGAGAACAATGTACCGGCACCGGCAGCGACCACCGCTGCGGTGAAGCCGAATTTTGCAGAAGTCGCGAAGAAGTTGCGCCGCTCTACAGAGCGTAGCTCGTCATCCGTTGCGGGCTTGTGGCCCTTGAGGGCTTCAATTTCGTTTAGCGCGCGATCGAGAAGTCGGTGTTCTTTGTCATGAGCCATCGTGTTCTCTCCCAAATTCAGTTCTTTTTGCCTTCTATGTTGACCAGCGGATTATTGGTTCTGTTTCTTGCGTTGCGTGCGGCTTCGCGCCGCAACGATTCAGCGGTAAGCAATACGGCGGCAGTTGCCAGCAGCAAAAAATGCGGGACGTCGCCGAGAAACTGATGCGTGGCGCCACCGGTCAGGACGCCAATCTTGCCGAGCAAAATATCGCCAGCGAACAGACCGCACGTGATCCAGAAGAGAATAAGAATAATGCTCATGACCGCGACGCCTTTCGCGGCGCGCATTGAGCCTGACTCAAAAAGTCGATCATGCTTTCCTCCCGAAAAGTCATGGTGACCACCAGCGCATGATGATTATTGTATGCGCATACATTTTTCATAGAATGAGGCACTAGACGGTCGCTGTCAATCCGTGACATGGCGTTCCCAGCGGGCATACGATGAAGAAACATGAGGCGATGGCGGTGGAAGACAGCAAACGTCAAACCACTCAAGTGGATATTGCCCGTCGAGCGGGCGTATCAACCGCTACGGTGTCGCGCGTTTTGAACGGCTCTCCACTGGTCAAGCCGAAGGTGCGTGAACACGTGCTGGCGGTCATGGCGGATCTCAAATACTTCCCGCGTGCGGCGGCGCGGGCACTTGCATCCAGCCGGACCTATACGATCGGCGCAGTTATTCCGACGCTGAATAATTCGATTTTTGCTGCAAGCGTCAATTCGTTCGAGGCAAGGCTGCAGTCGGAGAATTACACGTTGCTTGTGGCTGTCAGCAATTACGATCTGGCTGTGGAGGAGGTTCAGCTGCAACGCCTGATCCAACGCGGCGTTGAAGGCCTTTTGTTGATCGGAAACGCGCATACCGATGCGGCTTATCGAATACTCGAAGACTCCGGCGTCGTGTATGTAAACACATGGGCCTACGACCGGAACGTACGACGTCCAAATATCGGATTCTCCAATCGGAAGGCAGCGAGTGCGATCGTCGATCATCTCGTGGCGTTAGGCCATCGGCGGATAGGCATGCTCGCTGGTATTACTGCCGGCAACGATCGTGCGCGTGACCGCATGTTGGCTGTCCGCGAGCAACTGGCAAAATACGATCTGCAGTTAATGCCCGAAGTGACAATGGAGGTGGAGTATACAATTCCCGCTGGCCGTCAGGCTTTGGCCCGACTGTTGGAAAGCGATAAATTTCCCACCGCTCTGATTTGCGGCAACGATGTCGTCGCTATCGGCGTTTTGTTCGAGGCGCAGCGGCGAGGCATACGTGTTCCGCAGCAGCTTTCGATTACGGGTTTCGACAACATGCCGCTCATTCAGGATATCAGCCCAAGAATGACAACCGTAAATGTTCCTGCTCAAGAGATGGGAGAACAGGCTGCTTCCGCGATTTTATCCGCTATCGAAAAAGGAGCCCGTGTGCGAAGCCGGGAGATTGAGGCGCAGCTTATAATTGGGGAGACGACCACGGTGCCACGCCGTCGAATGCGGTTGTCGATACTTCCGATGTCTTGAAACTGCAAAATGATAGGGTGACGGCTGTGTTGGCGTCCTAACCCTTAGACCGCTGAGTTAGTTCTTATCCAGTTTGCTCACTGATTTAGGTGGCGACGTTTAGCAACTGGCTATTACGCTCCAACGGGTTGGCGCCGTCCCGCTGCAGTCTGTCGTCGCTATACTAGAGCCGGCGGACTAGGTGCATCGTTTGTATGCGATCGAAATGTGCTGGCATAATCTCGATTCCTAGCCCCGGTGTATTGGAAAGCTGCCAACTTCCCGCATGCAATGAGTTGGAGATCGGCGCGAGCATATCGCGAAGTGGGTTGGCGTTGACATCGACCTCAAGTGTACCCTTGCCGCCGACGGCTGCGAGCAGGTGCGCCGAGGCCAGCAGGCCGATCCCGCCGCCTAAGAAATGAGGGCAATAGGTTTTATTGGCTGCAAGTACCGCCTGCGCCACGGTCATGCAATCCGTGATACCCCCCCATTTCGCGACGTCGGGTTGAAAAACGGAGAGGGCGCCTGCTTCGATCGCGGATGCGAACTCGACGAGGCCGACAATGTTTTCGCCACCCGCCAGCGGCACATCGCTATGGTTGGCTAGGCGAGACCATTCGTCGAGAGAAGTGTCGGCAGGAATCGGTTCTTCAAGCCAGCCGAGCCTGGCTTTCATCGTCTGGTCAATGAAGGACATCGCTTGCGCAATGTCCCATGCCTGGTTGGCGTCCGCAAATAGCCGCTCACCTTCGGCGAGGTTTGCCGCGAGAGCATTGACGTCGGCGGCATCTTGCGTGAGATCGAATCCGACTTTCACTTTGAACGCTGTAAATCCCGACAGTTGCGCGGCTTTAATATCTTGCGCGGCGGTTCTGATGTGAATCCCGCTGGCATAGGCAGGCACCATGCTGACCGCCTTGGGATTCAGAAAATTGCGCAACGGCATATTCGCTCGCCGGGCGAAGAGATCCCATACGGCGATGTCCAGTCCTGCAATGACTTGGCGAAATGGCCCCCATTCGCCGGACTGCAGGGCGCGAATATGCGTCTCGCGCGTGAGCTTGCGATACAGATCCGAGGGCTCTCCGAGTTCGGTCCCCAGCACTAAATCTGCGATGTCTTCCATCAGGAGTCGCGCGCGATGCTCCGCGCCAGCTGATGGCCAGTTCGCAAAAATTTCACCCCAGCCGAATGCGCCGTCGTGATCCTCGACCCTCACGAAAACGGCGGGACGGTCGCGCATCACGCCGAACGACGTTGTCACAGCTCGTGCGCTGGCGTGACGATAAACAAAAACGTCCAGACGTACGATCGCCGGCTTCATTTTCATTGGTTTAGATCGCTCCGTAGTCCGAGGAGGGATGATGTAAGGCTAGACATCTATATTTATATATGACTAGATATTTAAAACCAGTCTGCCAAGGCCTGACATGCTTCGCTCACGGCAAAGTGCCATTCCCCTCTACACGCAAATCGCCGCAACGCTGCGCGCCGAGATGGAGGCGGGTGCGTGGGCGGTCGGCGCGAAGCTGCCGGCGATCGAGGTGCTTGCGGACAAGTTCGATGTCGCTCCCCTGACGATACGCCAGGCGCTGACCACGCTCGAAAACGAAGGATTGGTCCGGTGCCGTCAGGGCATCGGCACCATCGTGCTGAAGGAAGGCCTGGAGCAGCGCTGGCTGCGCCTGCCGACCGACTGGGACAGCCTTGTCAAAATGGTGGATGGTCTCGAAGCGCGCATGACGCTCATCGAAGCGTCCAATCGCGTGCCGGCCCTACGTTCGGAAGATGGCGTTTCGGCCGGGGCCTACAAGTTTCTCAAGCGCGTGCACTACCGCGCCGATAGGCCCTTCTGCGTGATCGAATTGTTTCTCGCTACCGAGATTTACTTACGAGCGCCGAAGCAGTTTCGCAACCAAGTCGTCGTGCCGATCCTGAATCGTATGGATGGCATCTCTATCAAGAAAGTGACTCAGCAGGTCAGCATTGATGTCGCCAACGCGGCGACAGCCGACTTGATCGCAGCGCCACTCGGTAGTCCGCTCGCCAAGGTGCGCAGGACGATTTCTGACACGTCCGGTGTCGTTATCTATGTCGCTGACGTTTTATACAAAAGCAACGTAGTGCAGTTGGATATGGATATTTCACCGTAGCCGGACGATCGCGCGGTACCAAAATCACACCCGGAATAACCGGGGAATAACAGTCGCAACGCGACGGATACAGGGAGGAAAGTGATGAAGAATCGTAAGGCGCTATTCGGAAAATGGGTCACACGCTTTCGCGTGACTTCAATTGCAGCAAGTCTCGGCGCAGGCTTGTTGTCGATGTCGCCGGCACTGGCGGATTCCTTGACTTACATCATTCCGTTCCAGGCTGGCGGCGAATCCGATGTGACAGCGCGGCTTCAGGAGCCGGTGCTGAAGGCGGTTTCGGGCAAAGACGTTGTGATTCAGTACATGCCTGGCGCCGGTGGTGCGAAAGCATGGGCATCGTTGAACAAGCAGAAAGCAGATGGCTCGGTCGTGGTGGGGACCAATCTGCCCCACATTTTTCTGCAGCCGATGGAAAAGGATGTCGGCTACAAGACCGAAGATCTGGTTCATGTCGCGATCTTCCAGTTGACGCCTGACGCGATCATCGTGCCGGCCGACAGCCCCTTCAAGACTCTTGCCGATCTGATCGCTGCAGCGAAGAAAAGCCCGGGTACGATCACACTGTCGGGCAGCGGAACCAACACGGGTCCTCATCTCTCGGCCACGACCTTCAACAAGCTTGCAGGCATCAAGACCGCCTATATTCCCTTCGCGGGAACGGCGCCCTCGGTGGTCGCGATGCTTGGAAAGCAGGTTAATGCTGCGATGACCTTCACGACGGTCGCGGCACAGCAGGGCGATAAGGTTCGCGTTCTTGCGGTTGCGCTTGAGAAACGCTCCGCAAGCCTGCCGAACGTGCCGACCTTCAAAGAACTCGGCTTCAACATGGTCTCGGGTGTGTATCGCGGCATTGCGGTGCCGAAGGCAACACCGGAAGCCAAGCGCAAGGAATTGTCTGATCTGTTCGCCAAGGTCGACCAGGATCCCGCGTACCGCAAGAAGATGCTCAACGGCGGATTTGAGATCGTCGACATCGATTACGAGCACGCACCGGCCTTCCTTGCTGAAAAGAAGAAGGAGTATGAGGCAGCAGCGCGCGAAGTTGGTTTGCTGAAGTAACTCGCGGCTCGCGTTGGGGGCAACATGCTTGATGCTGTGATTACGGCCTTTTCTCTGCAGAACCTTCTGCTGGCTCTTGTCGGCGTGGTTGCAGGAACAGTTATTGGAGCCCTCCCGGGGTTAACGGCAACCATGGCGGTTGCCGTGCTTGTGCCTTTTACGTTCACGATGGAGTCGGCGCCTGCCCTGATCATGCTCGGTGCGATTTACACCGGCGCGATTTATGGCGGTGCCTACTCCGCAATTCTTCTCAATACGCCGGGAACGCCATCGGCGGTCGCTACGACATTCGATGGTTATCCGATGGCAAAGCGCGGCGATGGCGATCTCGCGATTACGCTGAGCTGCATCGCTTCGGTGTTCGGCGGTCTAGTGGGTGCGATGGCGTTGCTATTGCTCGCGCCACCACTTGCCACAGTCGCGCTCGCGTTCGGCCCCATCGAGTATTTCTGGTTGACGATACTCGGGCTAACACTGGTGTCAGCGCTCTCGGCTGGCGACAGTCTGAAGGGCGTGGTGGGTGCATGTGTTGGTCTGATGATGTCGATGATCGGCTCGGCGATCATCGGCGGTGATATTCGCTACACGTTGGACACCCAAGTTCTGCAGTCTGGAATCAGCATCGTGCCGGCAATGATCGGATTGTTTTGTATTCCGGTGTTGATTGATCTTGTTGCCTCAAAGGAAGAACACCTCAATATCACCGGCAAGGTTTCGAGCTTTCGCCTGCGTGAAGCGATCGCGATCTCGCTTGCCAATAAGGTCAACCTGACGCGCAGTTCGGTGATCGGTACCATCATCGGTATTCTCCCAGGAGCCGGCGGTGCAATCGCAGCTCTCATCGCGTATTCCGAAGCCAGACGTTCGTCCAAGGACTTCAATAGCTTTGGAAAGGGCAACCCGTCGGGGATTATCGCAAGCGAATCGTCGAATAACGCGACCGTTGGCGGCGGCTTCATTCCGACGCTGGTACTCGGGATTCCCGGAACGCCGGTGGATGCCGTGGTGCTCGGCGCGTTGCTTGTACAGGGAGTCAAAACTGGCCCATCGCTGTTCACTGAGCAGAGCTCGATTGTCTATACTTTTATGTTCGGATTGATCATCGCGACATTATTGATGTTGCCGGTAGGGCTGGTCCTTGGGCGATACGCCTATCGCTCGATCATATCGGTACCGAAGGCGATGCTTGTACCTGCGATCGCGCTGCTGACTGTGATCGGCAGCTACGCCATCAGCAACGACATCAACGACGTGTTCATTATGCTGGGTACTGGCGTGATCGGCTGGGTGCTCGCAAATTTCGGCTTCTCACCTGCGCCCATCGTTCTTGGTCTGATTCTGGGTCCGCTGGCTGAGCAGGGCTTTGTGCAGGCATGGATGATCGGGTCGGCGAGCCAGAACCTGTTCGGCATGTTTTTCGGCCGTCCCATTTCAATTGCGATCATTTTCGTGTCGATTCTTACGCTGATGTACCCGATCCTCGTGCGTCGGAAGGAGCTAAAGCGTCGTGAACACTAAAGGTCAGGAAGCCGATCTCTCTACGTCGTTGGTCGCCCTGATGCTGGCGGGCGTTGCCGCCTTGGCGGTGTGGCAGGCACGGGAGTTCTCTACCTTCGGTTCGATCTTTCCGATCGTCATCGGGATCACCTTGTTTTTCACCAGCCTGGGCGTGTTCGTGCGCGCTCTTAAATATGGGGCACCCGCGAAAGAGCGGAGAAGCGCGTCCGGAATCCGAAATAGTTTAGTGTTGATCACTATTCTGATCACATGGGCAGCAACACTCGAATGGATCGGTTTCTTGGTGACGAGCTGGCTCGCTTTTGTCGCGCTCGCCTTACTGGCCGATGGCGAAAAACCGACCCTGCGGCGGGTCGTCATTTACTGTGCTGTGGGAGTGATCGTGATTGGCGGGGTGTATTTGCTTTTCCAGCATCTCCTAAATGTGCGGTTGCCGTAAGCGTTCGTTGACCAGCCCCCACTGAGTGGTCCGATTGGAACGTTAGTTTAGAGATTGCATTTTGCTATCTCTTTTGGTGTCGTCCAGACGAAGGTCTCGCTCTGCTGCGTCTTGTGCGCGGATAACGCACAACCTTGGCCCGTTCTGATCACGGTAGATGGGATAAAAAAACGATCCGAACGGGAGCGGACCGTTTCGGATCGCATAAGTGAAGCGGGCGGAGAAGTATGGCGTCAGGCGGCGGGCTGCTTGTTGCGCCGCTCTTCTCGTTTCACTTCAGGGAAGAGCCACATTGCAAACACCATGAACAGGCCGAGGAAGACGATCAGGTACTGTTCACGCTGGTGGCCGATCTGGCCCTGCATGTAAAAGGCGATCGCCGCGACAATCAGCGTGACGATCGACAGTGCGAATTTGATTTTGAAGGGCATGGTTTTCTCCAGTCAGTTTCTCAGGAGACGAAAGGCAGCGGCATGCCGCCGATCCGGTTGAGCGTCAGCAATGCCACAACCTGAACCCCGACAAGGATCGCAAGCTGCGTTTTGATGCTGCCGACCGACCAATGCCATTCCTCGAACAAGCCCGGCGCAAAAAGCACGATCAGGCCGGTGACGACCACAAGCGTGCTCCATCGCAGTTCGGTGTAGCCGTACAGGCCGGTGCCGATCAGCAGCGCGGCAAGCAAAGCCGCGTTGCCGACGACCAGCAGCGCGGTGAGACTTGAACTGCGCCCTTGGGAATTGCGTCCGAGCGGGAACATCCCGCTGACGATCAGCAGCGAAATGCCGCAGATCGTCGCGAACAGGATGAACCAGAGCATAGACAGCCAGTTCGGTTCGATTGCGCTCATGCGTATCGTCCTTGTCTGTCGCCGCTTTTATTCGGCGGGAGTTGCGTACTGCTTCTGGCCTTCGGCGGCTTTCGGCATCGGTGTCCGCGATGTTTTGCGCAAATCCTTGCGGACGTATTTGGTGCTGTAGCCGTTGAAGACATGCCCGAGCAGACCGCGGTCGAGATCCGAGGTGCCGAACAGCCAGTCCATGATGGGGAAGGTCAGGTTCATGTTTCGCTCCATCATGATCGACTGATTATGATGAGCCGTGTGATGCCGGCGGATCGTGTTCACGAACGGCATGTTGCGCACGAACCAGTTGTCATCGACGTGGCAGCAGAAGTGCATGAACTCGTAGATCAGATACATCGAGGTGGTTGTGGTGATGAGCAGCCAGCCGACATTCGGGGACACCACCCAGCCGAGCACGAGGGCAGGGGGAATCGACATCATGGTGAAGGTGACGAGCGCGTAGGGCGGGAAGAAGGTCACGCGCCAATCGTAATGATCGGCGAACCGCATCTCCTCTTCGGTGAAGAACTGGTGATGCATCAGCGTGTGGCGGTTGTAGATGGCGCGGAACGCCTTGATCTGCGAGGGACGGTGCATGACGTAGCTGTGGATCCACCACTCGAAGAAATTCGCGAACAGGAACGTCACCGGCACGATCAGCCATTCCCACCACACGACGTTGTGGATGTTGCCGATATAGACCGACAGGGCAGTGGCGCCGATGATCGAGATGACTGTGACGTGCAGCCATCCGTTGTACCAGCCCGCGATTCTGTCGCGATATGTCGCACGATACTTGCGCTGCTTGTCCAACATCGGACTGGAAATCAGTTCCATTTGATCCTCCCATTGAAGCGTGTGGCTTGAATCGACCTTGTTCAGGATCGTCTTGGCTCTGATATATCACTCATCTATTAGGCGAGCAATGGAAGGCTCCGCCCAAGTCGAAAAAAATTGATCTGAATCAAAAACCGCTTGCTATCGCGTTTGTGATATATCTAAGATATGGCAATAAAATCCGCCGAATAAAAATCAAAAGACAAAACAATGACATGGGAGGGACATCATGAAACTAACACGTCGTTCATTTGGAAAGCTTGCTGGCTCGGGCATCGCGGCTGCGGCAATGCCTGGGGTTTTCAGCCCCGCGATTGCGCAGAATAGTTCTCTCAAGATCGGTATTCTCGCGCCGCGCTCGGGTGTGGCGGGAACCGCGGGCGAGTGCGGCATCCGGGCCGTGCAATGGGCTGCCGAGCGCATGAACAAGAACGGCGGAATTGCCGGACGTCCCATTCAGCTTGTCATTGAAGAGGAAACCAATCCCAAGGATACGATTGAGCGGTTCCGTCGCCTGATTCTTCAGGAGAAGGTGGAGAGCGTTCACGGCCTCATTTCCACCGGCGTCAGCCTGGGTGTCGCGCCCGTGGCGGAGGAGGAGCGTTCGCTGTTCGTGATGTGGGACGGAACGACGCAGGACGGCGTCAAGGAGACGATGCCGGATCCGAAATTCGTGTTCCGTTCGACCGACAATGAATGCGAAGCCGTGATGGGTTCGTTGCTTGCGGTCAAACATTTCAAGGGCAAGTTCAAGCGCGTCGCGGGTATCAACCCCGACTATTCCTATGGCCGCAACAACTGGGAAGCCTTCAAGCAGATCCTGACGCGTTTCGGCGTTCAGGCCGAGTTTGTCGCCGAGCAGTGGCCGAAGGTCGGCACCCTCGATCTGACCTCGCATGTCGCGGCCCTGAAGGCCGAAAAGCCGGACCTTATTTTCTCCTCGATGTTGTTCGCCGATCTGCCGGTGTTCATGAAGCAGGGCGCTGCGGCCGGCCTGTTCGATGGCGTCAAGGTCGTGCTGCCGGCAGCCGGCTGGCAAATCAACCAGCTCAAGAAAGAGTTCATGCCTGAAGGCGTGATCTTCGGGCACAACACCCTTTACTTCGATTACGCGCAGGGCTCTGCGCTGCAGAAGGCCTTCGTCGCCGACTATATGGATCGCTACAAGGAAGCCCCGCACTGGGAGGCCGACCGTGCCTATTTCGCGCTTGCCGCCTACAAGGCCGGTGTCGAAGCGGCGCAGAAGGCCGGCGGCAAGTGGCCGACGCCGGACGCGGTAGCGCAATCCATTCCGGGTATCGAGATCGAAAGTCTCGGAGGCATGGGCCGCTTCCGCAAGGACAAGATCGCCGAGCAGGTATTCTATCAGGGGCCCTCGACGAACAATAACAAGTACAGCTTCCCGACGCTTGCCGAAGTGGATGTGTTCCAGGCCTCGCAGCTTCAGAAGCCGGCGGGTGTCGATTTCTGGGACTGGATCAAGACAGGCAAGATGCCGGTCTGACCATGCAAGGGGTCATCGACGTCATCCTTGGGGGGACGTTCCATGCCGCTGTCCTTTTTCTGGTCGCGGCAGGACTCCAGCTCGTGTTCGGAGTTCAGAAGATCATCAACCTCGCTTGTGGTTCGTTTTACGCGCTTGGCGCGTATTTCGGAATCACGGCGGTTGGGGTCGCGATGAGCTTTGGGCTGCCTGCGGCCACGTTCTTTCCGGTATTGATCGTGGCGGGCCTCCTGATCGGGCTGATCGGGTTTCCGATCGAACGCGTGCTGCGCGCGGTTTACCGGCGTGATGAGAGCTATCAGCTTCTCATTACGTTCGGCCTCTTGTTGATGTTTCAGGACGTGTTCCGGTTCACCTGGGGCGCGACGCCGCGTACCATGGACAACGCCTATCTGGTCTACGGTGTGGCGGACATCCTGGGTATCCGTGTGCCGACGTATAATCTTCTGGTGATCGCTGCGAGTATCGGCATCGCCATTACGCTCGGGCTGTTCCTCCAGCGTACCCGGACAGGCCGCATCGTGCGTGCAACCGCTGAAAATCGCGACATGGCCGAGGGTCTCGGCGTCAATGTCTCGAAGATTTTCGCGCTGGTATTCACGGTCGGCTGCATGCTCGGCACCGTTGGTGGCGCGCTCGTCGTGCCTTCCAGCGCCGCGTCGCTGGAAATGGCGGTCGAACTCGTCGTCGAGGCGTTTGCCGTCGTCGTGATCGGCGGCCTTGGCAGCATGAGCGGCGCGCTGGTCGGCGCTCTCATCGTCGGCCTGATGCGTGCCGTATCGATCGCCGTCATGCCCGAAATGGAACTGCTGTCGGTTTACCTCGTCGTGGTCGCGATCCTCATTCTCAAGCCTGCCGGATTGTTTGGAAAGGTGACGGCATGAGCGAGCAATCCCTGGATGTGTCTTTGCCACGCGCGGAGCGTCGCATGTTGCCGCGTCTGTCCGGCCTGTGGGCTTTTGCGGGGCTGATCGCCGTCATGGCCGTGATGCCGTATGTCGCATCACCCTACATGCTGCTGATGCTGCTTCCGTTCTTCGCCTATGCGATTGCGTTGCTCGGCTTCAATCTTCTGTTCGGTACAACCGGATTGTTGTCGTTCGGTCACGCGCTGTTCCTTGGCGTCGGTGCCTACACCGCTTCGACGCTGACATCGAAGCTCGGCGTGCTGAGCTACGAGGTGATTCTTCTCGTTAGCATGCTGGTATCCGCGCTGGTTGCGCTCGTGGTCGGCGCGCTGTGCGTGCGCTACACTAAAATCTTCTTCGGTATGCTGACGCTCGCGTTCGGCATGTTGTTCCATTCCTTCCTGTTCAAGTTCTATTCTGTCACCGGCGGCGATCAGGGGATGCGCGTGTTGCGGCCGCTGCTGCTCGGAATGGATTTCGGAGGCGGAAAGACCAGCTTTCTGATTGGCCCCTTCTACTATTATGTGCTGGCGATGGTTGCGCTATTAGGCGCGGTGATGTGGCGGATCACGGAATCCCCCTTCGGCTTGCATCTCAAGGCGATCCGGGAAAACGCAAACAAGGCGGCTTACGTGGGCGTGCAGATTTTCCGCATGCGGCTGGCCGCCTTTGTCATTTCGGCGGTCTATGGCGGCGTTGCCGGCACGGTTCTCGCCATCACCACGGGCCTGGCCGACCCGGAACTCGCCTACTGGACGCACTCCGGCAATCTCGTCTTCATGGCGGTGCTGGGCGGCAGCGGCACCTTTGTCGGCCCGGTGATCGGCGCGCTCGCCTTCGTCACGCTGCAGGATGTCGTGATGACGGTGA
>Ga0182735_1000333_pt1 | contig 41359 bp, 35 predicted proteins | sample eDN5th30CKraftMG_FD_128524 | JGI IMG/M metagenome (GOLD analysis project Ga0182735, IMG submission 128524) | Enriched Miracle-Growth compost microbial communities from Emeryville, California, USA - eDNA 5th pass 30_C Kraft MG (version 2) (version 2) ...
CGAGTTGCGTCCGGCTTCGCCTTCGATGGTGCGCGATGTTGAGCAGGGTACAGTCGACCTATTGATTACGCCGCCGCATCTTGCCAGCGCCGACCATCCACATGCGCGGCTCTTTGACGATACTTACACTGTCGTGGCGTGGGATCAGAATCCTCTGTGCAAGAAAGGTCTTACTCTTGACGTTTACCGTTCGGCTGGCCATGTTGCTTATCGCTATGGCCGAGGGGACAATCCCTGGTTTGAGCAGTGGTACGCCAATCAGCATGCCGAAACGCGCCGGATCGAGGTTGTTACGCACGACTTCAACCTGATGTCGCGCTTCGTCCTCGGCACGAATCGCCTTGCCACGGTGCAAACTCGGCTTGCGATGCAGTTTGAAGAGTCGATGCCAGTGCGCCTGTTTCCGCTTCCCATGCCTACGCCGCGTCTGGTCGAGGTGCTGCAATGGCACAAGTATCGTGGCACTGATCCAGGCTGTCTGTGGTTGCGTGAACAGATTATAGAAACCGCTCGCCAACTGCCTGTTATTGCCGATTGAGGTTGTTTGGACGCCCCGCCCAGCTTTTGCAGTTGGTTAAGTGGGCGCTTCCTTCCGCAACATCTGCAATGTGAATACCAACTATCAAGAAGAACCATTTTACTTCGCCCATGTGAAGGGCGAAGATTCAAAACGAACCTTCAATGGTGACAGAGGATGGAGCACACGCTTCGTTTTCTTTACCCGCGTCCCGTTTTTCAGAATCGCAGTTTGAGGAATATAGAACATGTCAAAAAAGCAGCGGAAGGTGATCATCACATGCGCAGTCACAGGTTCCATACACACGCCGACGATGTCGCCCTATTTGCCGGTGACTCCAGCGCAAATCGCGGAATCGGCGGTAGAGGCGGCCAAGGCGGGAGCGGCGATCGTCCATCTGCATGCACGCAATCCGAACACGGGTGAGCCGTCTCAGGCCCCGGAGCTGTTTGCCGAATTTCTTCCGGTCATCAAGGCAGCGTCGGATGTGGTCGTCAACATCACGACGGGGGGGTCGCCCGCCATGACGGTCGAGGAAAGGCTGCGTCCTGCCTTGCAGTTCAGTCCCGAAGTCGCATCATTGAACATGGGTTCGATGAACTTTGGCCTGTACGAGATGATTCCGCGCTACAAAGAGTTCAAGCACGACTGGGAACTGCCCTATCTGGCGGGCAGTGACGAGCGCATCTTCAAGAATACCTTTCGAGACATCGCATATATCCTGCAGTCCTGCGGCGAGAACGGCACACGCTTTGAAATTGAGTGCTATGACATCGGGCATCTCTATACAGCAGCGCACTTTCTTGATCGAGGCTTGATCAAGCCTCCATTTTTTATTCAATCTGTTTTTGGGCTGAGGGGTGGTATTGGTCCTCATCCCGAGGACGTCCTGCACATGAAACGCACTGCCGACCGTTTGTTCGGCGATGAATACTTGTGGTCAGTCCTCGGAGCGGGGCGAAATCAGATGCTGATTGCGACACAGTCTGCGATCATGGGCGGAAATGTGCGGGTTGGTCTTGAAGACAGCCTGTGGTTGCGAAAGGGAGAGTTGGCGGAATCGAATGCGGCGCAGGTGGCCAAGATACGAAATATCCTTTCTGAAATAGGCTTGGAGGTGGCCACGTCGGACGAAGCGCGCCAAATGCTTGATCTCAAAGGATGCGATAACGTGCGCTTTTGAAAATACAGGCCCTTGCTGCCAAAGGGTGAGACAGCAAGGGCAAGCGAATCCACTGACGGGAACAACTATGATTCGGCGCCCTTGTGTTCGACGAAACGTTGATCAATAGCTCCAAAAATGGAATTGCCCTGCTGGTCGAACATTTGGAATGTTAAGCGGTCTCCGAAACGCAGAAAAGGTGTTTCCGCTTTGCCCTGTTCGATCACCTCCAGAGCGCGCCGCTCGGCAAGGCAAGCAGATCCGACTTCCTGATGGTTCGTGTTAGAGAACGTTCCCGTGGCAATCACCGCGCCGGCGCGTATGTTTCGGCTATAGCACAGGTGCTGCAGAATTTTCCCAAAGCTGAAATCCATCTGCGCACCGTTTGGATGCCCGAAAAGCTCCCCGTTTCGGTGCACGTGCAAGTCGAGGCACACGCGTCCTTTCGTCCATGCATCGCCAAGCTCATCGGGCGTAACCGCCACAGGTGCGAAGGTCGTTGCGGGCTTGGCGTTGATGAACCCGAACCCCATTTGCATTTCCCGACTGACGTGGGCCCGAAGACTGACATCGTTGAGAAGCATGAACAACTTGATGTGCCGGTAGGAGTCGTCCGCCGTCGTGCCTGTGGCTATGTCGTCCACGATAACGGCGATCTCGCCCTCGAAGTCGCCGTTCTCTGTTTCGGCCAGCAATGGGTAGTCATCGCAGGGGCCTGTGAAATCATCACCCTGCCTCTGCACGAGGATGGGTGTACCTTCGGGAATGTCGATGTCCAGATTGAAGGCGCGCTGCATTATGTCCCCATGGTTCAAGAACGCTGAGGCGTCGACGAACTGATAGCTGCGGGGCAAGGGCGCGGACACGAGTTTCGGATCGAACGGCAGCGCGTCTGCAATCCGGCCGTCGTTCAGCCGAGCATAAATGTCGACAAGCTTGGGCTCCACATCGTTCCAGTTCTCGATGGCCAGCTGCATGGTGGGGGCGATGTGGAAGGCCCGTGCATAGCGCGTAAGGTCTTTCGAGACGACGACAAGCTCGCCATCCCGAGTGTCGTTCTTCAGCGTGGCCAGTTTCATGGTTGCTCTCTCCGATTTCCGTATTGTTCTTAAGGGTTCTTGTCTGCTAAGCCGGGGAAGTATCCCGCTGCGAAGGCCCGATGTTATCAAGAGGCGCCTGTTGCTCATAGTGGCATATCGCGATGCTTGGTATCGGCATTTTCAATGCCTGCGGGAGAGGCGGGTGTGCATCGCATGGATGGATGGAAGGTATCGAAATATTCGTCTTTAACGTTGCGCGAGCCCAGGTATCATCGGATCTCGAACGAACTGGCTTGCACATAAAAACATCTTGAGGACGCCATGAATTCCTTGCATCCGGGCATTGAGTCGACATTCGAGTATGTCGTTCCTTCTGACAAAACCGTACCGCACTTGTATCGGGAATCTGCAATGTTTCAACAGATGCCCGAGGTGCTTGCCACGGGCTATATGGTGGGCCTGCTGGAGTGGGCGTGTATTGAGTCTGTGAAGGAGCATGTGGGTTGGCCGCAGGTGCAGTCGGTTGGCATCGCCGTGCGGTGTACGCATCAGGCTGCCACCCCGCCCGGCCTCAAGGTCACCGTCAGGACTGAGTTGGTTGCGGTTGAAGGACGCAGGCTCGTGTTCAAAGTATCGGCGCACGATGGGGTAGACCTTATTTCCGAAGGGACGCACGAACGCTTCATCATTGATCCGAAGCGATTCAACGCAGGCGTGGAAAGAAAACGGAAGAGCGTGTCGGCTTAGCCCGAAACGTCCAGTGCAGGATCACTCACCAAACAGAAATAAGGAGCAGGCTATGGCTAGGAAGTTGATCGATCTGTCGATGTATCTGGAGAACGATGTTCCATCGGATCCGCCGGGGCTTGGGCCAAAAATAAATTACAGCACCCATAAAGATGCGTTCTCCGAGAAGGCGATGGATATACTCATGCCCGGATTCAACCTGGGCGATCTGCCCGATGGAGAGTTTGCCGCTGTGGAAAGCATAACGCTGACTACCCATAACGGCACCCATCTCGATGCGCCCTATCACTTTCATTCCACAATGAACCGCGGGGAGCGGTCCATCACTATTGACGAGGTGGATCTGAATTGGTGCTTCCAGCCGGGCGTTAAGCTCGACTTTCGGCATTTCGCCGACGGTTATGTGGTCACCGAGAAAGATATTGAGGCAGAGCTTGCACGTATCGGACACGAGCTGAAGCCCTTGGAAATCGTCGTCGTCAATACATCTGCGGGAAAGAAGTATGGCCAAGAGAACTACTGGAATTCGGGTTGCGGCATGGGCTACGACGCGACGATGTATCTGCTCGAGCGCGGCGTCAGGCTGACGGGAACCGATGCATGGAGTTGGGATGCTCCCTTGTCCTTTCAGGTTGAGCGGGCCAGGCAGACGGGCGATCCGTCTTTGCTATGGGAAGGACATAAAGCGGGGCGACATATCGGCTACTGTCATTTGGAGAAGCTGCATAACCTCGAAGCACTGCCGCCCGACGGTTTCTATCTTTCGTGTTTCCCGCACAAAATCCGTGGGGCTTCCGCTGGGTGGACTCGCGCGGTTGCCATTATTGACGATGCCTTGTCCGGCGGTTGACGCTTCGTTGGGGCGAGGCTTTTCCCGAAGCATATAGAAGTAACGCGGCCCCCTAGCAGGGTGGCCGCGATGTGTTTTGCGCTGCACTACGCAGCCTTGGCTTTGCAAAGTACTAAGCGGCCTTGCGCAGATGCCCCAGTTGGTTGTGCGGGTCGATCACGAATTTCCTGGGCGCGCCGGCGTCGAATTCGTGATAGCCGCGCGGGGCGTCATCGAGGCTGATGACCTGCACGCCCACCACTTCGGCAATATTGATGCGGTCCCACAAAATGGCCTGCATGAGCGCCCGGTTGTACTTCATGACCGGGGTCTGGCCCGTGAAGAAGCTGTGCGACTTGGCCCAGCCCAGGCCGAACCGCACGCTTAGCGAGCCATGCTGGGCGGCCTTGTCGACCCCGCCCGGGTCTTCGGTAACATACAGCCCCGGAATGCCGATCTTGCCCGCTGCGCGGGTAATGTCCATGAGCGAGTTCAGCACCGTGGCGGGCGCCTCGGTTTGCGAGCCCGAATGGCCGTGGCCGCGCGCCTCGAAGCCCACCGCGTCGATGGCGCAGTCTACCTCGGGCGTGCCCAGGATTTGCGCGATCTGCTCGCCCAGCGAGGCGTCTTGCGACACGTCGACGGTTTCAAAACCCACCTTGCGCGCGTGCGCCAGGCGTTCGGCATTGAGATCGCCCACGATGACCACCGCGGCGCCCAGCAGGCGGGCCGAGGCGGCCGCCGCCAGACCCACGGGGCCGGCGCCCGCCACATACACCGTGCTGCCGGGGCCCACCCCGGCGCTGACCGCGCCGTGGAAGCCGGTGGGCAGGATGTCGGACAGGCAGGTGAGGTCCTGGATTTTTTCACGCGCCTGGTCTTTGTCGGGGAACTTCAGCAGGTTGAAGTCGGCATAGGGCACCATGACGTACTCGGCCTGGCCGCCTATCCAACCGCCCATGTCGACATAGCCATAGGCGCCGCCGGCGCGCGAGGGGTTGACGTTCAGGCACACGCCGGTGTCCTGCTCTTTGCAGGTGCGGCAGCGCCCGCAAGCCACGTTGAAGGGCACCGAGACGATGTCGCCTTTTTTCAGGAACTCGACGTCGCCGCCGGCCTCGAGCACTTCGCCGGTGATCTCATGGCCCAGGATCAGGCCGGCCGGGGCGGTGGTGCGGCCGCGCACCATGTGCTGGTCGGAGCCGCAGATATTGGTGGATAGAACCTTGAGGATGACGCCGTGATTGGCCTTTTTGCCCCCGGGGTTGACCAGTTCGGGAAAGGGAATGGATTGGACTTCGACCTTGCCTGGCTCGATGTAAGCCACACCTCTGTTACTAGCCATGATTGCTCCTTTACTCTTGTTGTGGGGAAAGCACGCGCATATCCGCGCGACGCCGTCGTGATGACCGCTGGGCGGAGGCACTATGTTCGATAGTAGGAAATAGACGCTTTCCCTGGAAATCGTTTTTTCCGATGGCATCTATCGTTCGCCCGGACGCTTTGGATTGCGCTGGCGGCTCGATGCGAAAACGAAGAAGCTTGAGCTACTGGTTCTCTTTCTCCAGCAGCGCAGCTAATTTGCGCCGAGATTGAATAGCGGCCTGGTCTGCCTGCACGATAATTTCAGGATGATTCAGATGCCGTGGATCGCGCGATATCATCTCCTGCACTTTCTCGAGAATGAATTTATCTTCTGCGTAGCCTTTGGGTACATTCACCCTCATTGCCTCCAGATACTCATCGCTCAGTGCAATATCCCAACCCATGAACCATTGGTAGCGGAATCGGGTCGGGCTTTCGGGGGTGGTGAGGTGCATGACGGAGAAAAGCCACTTATCACGCTCACCCTCCTTTGGATTGGGGTTTCGGATTTCGACGAAACCGCGATGGGCTGCCGGAGAGTACGAGGTTCCCCAGTTGCTGCGTTCGGCCGGTGTGTCCATGCCCAGCCCGGTAGGAATCCCGTACACGGCGGGTAGCGCAACGGCGGGGAATTCCTGACGGTAGGTCACGGTGGTGTCGCTGACTTCGACCTTGGGCGGATTGGTCCAGTCTGCTGCGCCGATGGAGGCAGCATGCACGTGTGGAATATGGGTGAGATCAAGTATGTTTTCTTTGAGTAATTGGTAGTTGGCATCGACGGTGGTGAACCCGTGCACGTAAGACCAGGCTGGGTCAGAGAGCCAGCTTGTATCGACTGGGATGGGCTGGCTTTCGGCAAGCTCGGCGCTGCCCATCCATATCCATATCAGGCCGTCCTGTTCAATGACAGGATAGGGGTCGACCTTGGCGCGAGACGGAATGGCGTCTTGCGAGGGAATTTCGACACATACGCCGCGCGGATTGAATTTGAAGCCATGGTATGGACAGACGATATTGTCGCCTTGCACTTTGCCTTCTGACAGCGGTGCCCAGCGATGAGGGCAACGATTGTCAAGCGCGACCACGCCGCCGTCCGACTTGCGATACAGCACCACCGGTTCGTCTAGCAGCCATAGTCCCAGAGGCTTGTCTGGCCCGACCTCTTCGGAACGCGCCGCAAACCACCATAGATTGCGAGGATAGTTGGCGGGCTGCTCGAAGCGGGCAGTGGATGCGATAAAGGGCGTGTCGCTCGGATAGTTCATTGCGGTCTCCATGAAAATTGTCATGCGCGCCAGGCCTTTTGTCCGTGTTTTAGGCCCGCGCCGTGCTCGACAGAGGAGTGGCGGAGTTTGAGGCCGGTCTGTCGATAGCGGCAGCATGGCGATTTTCATCTATTTAGTAAAATGATTAATATTTATCCTATGTATCCATTGCACAAATAGATCAGGCGAATATATGAGATTGGATCGACTCGACCTTAATCAGTTGATTTGCTTGGATGCGCTGCTTGCTGAGCAGAACGTCAGCCGTGCCGCCTTACGTGTCCATCTCAGTCAGCCCGCCATGAGCTGGACATTGGCGCGGCTGCGCAGCCATTTCGACGACCCTTTGCTGGTGCGCAGCGGGCGTTCTATGGTGGTAAGTTCGTTTGCCCAAACGCTGATCGAGCCGGTCAGAAATGTGTTGCTTCAGGCACAAGCGATTGCGGCGCTGCGTCCAGAGAACGACCCGGCCAAGATGCAGCGCGACATCACCTTGGTAGCGTCCGACTACATGGCGACGGTGGTCTTGCAAGGTGTCATGCAACGCGCAGCAATCGAGGCGCCGGGAATTCGGATCCACATACGGCCGGTTAGCGAGCTGTTCGAGGAATTATTCGACTCGGGTGAACTGGAGCTCATCATTGCCTCGGCTGCTGCTTTTGTTCCCGGGCACCCGCACGAAAGGTTATTTAGCGAAAATTATTCGTGCATTGTCTGGAATGAACACCCCGACATCAAAAGCCGAATGACGACGAAGCAATACTACGAAATGGGGCATGTCGCCATTGAATGGGGGCGAGGGCGTATCCAAACGCATGAGAAATCGGCGGTCAACGTGCGGGGGCGAAGCAGGCGGGATGAGATCACCGTCGCGAATTTCAACATGATCCCGGGTTTCGTTGCGGGCACCCGGCGCATCGCTACGGTACAGACGCGGCTGGCACACATTATGGCCAGACAGTGGCCCATCAGGGTGCTGCCATGCCCCGTTCGAGTTCCATCCTTCGACATAGGCATGCAGTGGAACAAGTATCTGGACAGCGACGCGGCGCTGAGCTGGTTTCGTCAGGCTCTTCGAGACGCGGCGGCTAGCGCGCCGGACTTTTGAGTGGATTCTGCGCCAATGAGCTTACAGAGCTTCGATAAGGTGTGAACGGTCTCAGTCCGTCTGCAGCTGAACTCGCGCGCCGGTTGTCAGCGTGATTCGGCTCGGCCTTGCTGCTTGCGATAGGCATGTGGCGCCAGCATGTATCGTCGTTTAAAGGCCTCGCGAAAGGCGGTTTCGGATTGGTAGCCTGTGGCCTGAGCAATAAATGCGATGGGGCGTTTGCCTGATATGAGCAGATCTGCGGCCAATTGCATGCGCCAATGGGTCAGATACTCGATCGGAGGTGTGCCCACCAGCATCAGGAACCGTTCCGCGAACGATGAACGCGACATGCCAGCAGTGGTGGCCAACGATTCGACCGTCCAGCAATATCCGGGTTCGGCATGGATGGCAGACAGTGCCTTGCCTATGCGCGCGTCAAATAGGCCTCGCAACCAGCCGGTAGGATGTTCGGAGACTGAAAGTAGGTAGGATCGTATCAGCCCTTGGAATATCAGTTCGGCCAGCCGTGTCGAGATGGCGACGTAGCCGGGTCGGGCGGGGGGCGCTTCGTCCAGCAAAAAATGTATTGCAGAGGATATCCATGGGGCGGTGCCGCTGGAGCCGCGCGCCAAGATGATCAAGTCGGGTAGGGCGGACAGCAGAGCATTTCGGTGTTCGTCTCGGAAGGAGAATGCCAAGGATATGAGGTGGCTTTTCTTTCCGTTGCCGCCTAGATGAATGGTTAGTGGTTCTGCCAAACTTTGGCCACGCGAGTAGGAAGGCAGGACGCGATCGCGCCACAGTTCTTCGGCGGTGATGATCGGCGCGTCCGGGGCCGAGGAGATGACGCACCGTCCGCCGCGCGGAAGCAGCACCGTATCGCCGGCCTCAAGCCGCACAGGAGGCTTCTCGGCGGGCAGCAGCCAGCAGTGGCCTTCGGCGACACAATAACAAAACGCCGGTTCGAAGCCATTGACGTCGAGCCCCCAAGGCTCTGCAACCTGGAAGTAGCTGATGGCGGACGATTCGACCTTCAGTGAAAGCAGAACGTCGCTCAAAAGATCCATAAAAAATCGCCCCAGTGGTTTTGGACGAAAACGTTGTTATTTCGGAGAGGAACATCTGTTTTATCTTGACTCGGATGAGTATATTGTTCGGCGTCACGGCTGGCAATAGGCAGTGGTTTGCGCTTGGGGCCAGTCTGAAGGAGACATCGCTGTGTCCTTGATGTGAGACAGACAAAGAAAACGGATGGAGATATTGGAATGGCCTATTTAAGGAATGCGTGGTATTGCGCCGGATGGGGAGCGGATCTTGGCAATGAGCCGATTTCGCGCACGTATTTGAACGAGCCGGTACTGTTGTATCGCCTGCAAAGCGGCAAGGCGGTCGCTATCGGAGAGCGGTGCCCGCATCGCTTCGCGCCCTTGCACAAAGGCAAACTCAAGGACGACTGTATCGAATGCCCGTATCACGGCCTGCGGTTCGATGCCTCGGGGGCGTGTGTTCATAATCCGCATGGCGACGGCGCCATTCCCAAGGCGGCAAAGGTACAGGCCTACCCTTTGGCCGAGCGCCACGGGGCTTTATGGATATGGATGGGCGACCCCGCTCTGGCGGATGAATCGCAGATTGTCGACGCCGGCGAAATTGAAGTGCGCGAGGGCTGGGACCAGGTCAAGGGCCAGCTGAAGGTTCAGGCCAACTACCAGCTGTTGGTAGACAATCTGCTTGACCTCACCCACGTGCAGTTCCTGCATCCGTTTCTGGCTGACAATGGCCCGCCGCCGCCGGGGTTCGCCTTTTTCAGCGACCTCAAGCAAGAGGGCGACACCGTTTGCGCGATCAACCAGCTGACCAACGTACGGGTGACTCCTTTGTTCAAAATGCTCTGGGACGACCCTCCCGACCTGGTCGAGCTAAGGGCGCATATGCGCTGGTATCCGCCCAGCACCTTGTTGCTGGATACCGGGTCGAACCCGGTGGGGGGTAGCCGCTCAGAGGGGCCGTCGCTGCCCACTGCGCATTTCCTGACGCCCGAAACCGAAACCTCCACGCATTATTTCTGGGCTCAGGCGCGTGACCGCAAGGTGGCGGATGCCGCGCTCAGCGAGGTCCTGGCGAAAGGCATCGATGCCGCTTTCCGAAATGAAGACCAGCCGATGATCGAAGATTGCCAGAACTTGATGGCCACCACAGATCTGATGTCTCTCAATCCGGTGCTGCTGCAAACGGATGCGCCCGCCATTCGCGCGCGCCGCGTGCTGTCCGGATTGATAGCCCAAGAACAGGGGCAAGCAGCCTGACGGCTGTCTTGATACAAGGACGGATGCATGGTTTTGGTTGCAAGCCAATTGGACACAGCGCGGAACGGCGCGCGGGCAGGCAGTATGGAGCCTGGGCTTGGCTTTGGGCGGTTTTCGCTGGCCGGTTGCAAGCCGTTTTGGGGCGTCATGGCCGACGGCCTTGTGACGTCGTTGGCATCCATCGAACATGCTGAACGGCGCGCGGGTGCAGCCTGTGAATCGTCTTCCATGGATGATTGGTGGCGCCAATGGGAGCGGGCCGTCACCGAGGCCGAAGCTGCCGTGCAACGCCAGGCTGTGGCCGGTGCCGAGCATAACTGGCTGCCGCTTCATGCCCTGACAGTTCATGCGCCGCTCGTACCGCGCCAGGTGTTTTGCACGATTGCCAACTACCGGTCGGGCGTTTTGCAGTCCATGTCGGACCAGGCGAACGCCGATGGCGTAGACGCTGCCGGTTTGGCTGCCGCCGCCCTGCAGGCATGCGAGCGGCGAAAACAGGGAGAACCTTATGTATCGGCCAAATTGCCCGGCTCAATCATTGGGCCGTTCGACACGATGCCTTTGCCTGCCCACGTCGAGCAGCCGGACTGGGAAGTCGAACTCGGAGTTGTCATCGGCAAGCCGGCGCGCCATGTGAGCCGCGAACGCGCGTTCGACCACGTTGCCGCCTACACCGTAGTCAACGACGTTACAGTGCGCGAGAAGGTATCCCGAGCGTCGCCCCAGGGCATGGGAACTGATTGGCTGGCGGCAAAGAACGCGCCGGGATTCCTGCCGCTCGGCCCATGGCTGGTCCCCGCAGCCCATGTGCCGAATCCCTACGACCTGCGCATGACGCTGCGCTTGAACGGGACAATGATGCAATGTGAACGGGCCGGGGACATGATTTTCGACATCGCCGAGCAGATTGCCTATCTTTCACGTCAGACATGCTTGTTGCCGGGCGATCTCATCTGCACGGGTTCGCCTGCGGGCTTCGGGCAGCACTACGGCCGTTTTCTGCTGCCCGGCGATATCGTGGAAGCGGGCATAGACGGACTCGGCCGACAGCGCAATCTATGCGTGCGCGAAGTCCTGCAAGACGAAACATAGAGAAGGAAGCAAATGGTAGTCAATACAAAACAACGCGGCACGGTGCTTCTGACCGACTATGCATGGCCGGATGCGGAGGTGGAGCGCGGCATTATCGAGAGCGCCGGCTACCGTTTCATAACGGGTCCGTCCGCGCCCGCGCCCGAGACCGACATCGACGAGTTGGTGTCTGAACACAAGCCTGACGCCATCATGACCTGCTGGGCAAGGGTATCGACCCGGGCGATCGTCTCCACGCCGAATCTAAAGGTTGTGGCCAGGGTGGGAGTAGGGTTGGACAACATCGCTGTCGATGCAGCGACGCAAGCGGGTGTGTTGGTTACCAACGTCCCCGACTATTGCGTCGAGGACGTATCCGATCACGCCGTCGGCATGGTGCTGGCGTGGTCGAGGGGGCTGGTGCAGTTCGACGCCGAAGTAAAGAGCGGCCGTTGGAACCCGGCCGCCGCCCGGTTGCGCCGTATGTCCACATTGACGTGCGGCATTGTCGGGTATGGCAGGATAGGCCGTCGAACCGCCGAAAAGCTGCGCGCTTTCGGTGTGCGCCTGGCGGCGTTGAAGCACTCTGGCATATCCCGCGATGAGCCTGTCGAGCAAATGGAGTTGGAGGCGCTGATGCGGCAAAGCGATGTCGTCATTATCCATGTGCCCTTAACAGAACAGACGCGTCACCTGATCGACGCCCGCAGCATTGGGTGGATGAAGAAGGGGGCCTTGCTGGTGAATGTCAGCCGTGGAGGGGTGGTGGACACTGCGGCGTTGATCGAAGCGCTGGCCGGCGGGCATCCTTCTGCGGCGGGGCTCGATGTGCTGGAAGAGGAGCCCGATGTGCCCGATGCACTGAAAGCGCACGTGGCGTCCATTCTGACACCGCATGTCGCCTTTTCATCCGAGTCGTCATTGCAAGAGTTGCGGGTGCGCTCCAGTGAAGAGGTGGTGCGCGCTTTGCGCGGCGAGCCGGTGCACTATCCGTGTAACCGGCCTGTACTTGCCGCGTCCTGACCGAGTTCCTGAAACCACTATGAAGAACATGAATTTCGCACAAACAATCATCCACAAACTATCGGCGCGCCAAATACTGGACTCGCGGGGCCGCCCCACGGTGGAGGTCGATGTGTTTCTCCACGACGGTACGATGGGCAGGGCCTCGGTGCCAAGCGGCGCGTCGACGGGGGCGGCCGAAGCCCACGAGTTGCGCGACGGCGACATGCAACATTATGACGGGCTTGGGGTGTTGAAGGCCGTCGACCATGTCAATACGGAAATTGCCGGCGCCATCATAGGCGCCGACGCAGCCGACCAGGCGGCAATCGATGCGCGGCTGCGCGAGCTGGATGGCACCCCGCAACTCGCAAGGCTGGGCGCCAACGCCGTGTTGGGCACGTCCCTGGCTACATGCCGGGCGGCCGCTCAAAGCCTTTGCCAGCCGCTGCATGAACGGCTGGCCGAGTTGTCCGGCACCCGCGATTTGACCATGCCCATACCCATGGTGAACATACTGAGCGGCGGGCTTCACGCGGGCAGGGGCATGGATGTTCAGGATTTTCTGGTCATCCCCGCATCGGCCCGTTCCATGAGCGAGGCGATCCGGGTCGTGTCGCGCATTCGAAACGCGGCGACCGAGGTCATGAAGAAGCGGGGGCTGTCCACTCTGCTGGCTGACGAGGGCGGCTTGAGCCCGGGCTTCGAAACCGGTCGTCAGGCCCTGCAACTTACGATCGAAGCAACGCAGCTGGCGGGTCTTGAGCCGGGTGTGGACATGCTGATCGCCATAGATGTAGCGGCCAGCTCACTGGTCGGGCGCGACGGGCTTTATCATTTTGAGCGTGAGGGTTGCAAGCGCGACAGCAATGAAATGATTGCCATGCTCGAGTCATGGGTGGACGAATTTCCAATCATATCCATTGAAGACGGCTTGGCGGAAGAAGACTGGGCGGGCTGGCGGGCCCTGACGGCAAAACTGGGGGACGAGGTCCGGCTGATCGGCGACGATCTGTTCACAACCCATGCAGACCGCTTGGCGAAGGGAGTCAACCTCGGCGTGGCCAACGGCATACTGGTCAAGATCAATCAGAACGGTACTCTCAGCGGCACGCTTGATGTCTTGGCCCACGGGCGCAGGGCAGGGTATCAGCCGGTCGTATCGGCCCGGTCGGGTGAGACCGAAGACAGTTTCATTGCTGATCTCGCCGTCGGCACGGCTGCGGGGCAGATCAAGATCGGCTCGGTGCGTTGCTCGGATCGCCTGTCCAAATACAACCAGCTTTTGCGCATTGAGCAAGAGGGCTCCTATCGTTTTGCGGGTGTCGAGGGTGTGCTTCAGGGACTGGGGACGCGCAATGAGTCGGGTGCATCGAATGACCACGGCCGATAACGTCAAGCAGGAGCTGGGAGGCTTCCTGATCCGGGCCGGCTTGGCTGCTCACGGAGAAGACAGCCAATGGACGCCGCTGACGGGGGGCGTATCGTCGGATATCTGGCGGGTCGATTTGCCTGGACGTTCTCTGTGCGTCAAGAGAGCACTGTCTCGCTTGAAGGTCGCGGCAGAATGGCGAGCGCCCGTTTCACGCAATATCTACGAATGGCGCTGGCTGTGCTTTGCGCATCAGACATCGCCCGAATCGGTGCCCAGACCTTTGGCGCATGACGAAGAGGCGGGCGCGTTGGCGATGGAGTTTCTCCAGCCCGAGGCCAACCCGGTATGGAAAACGCAGTTGATGCGGGGCCAGATCGAGTTGTCGGTGGCCCAATCCGTGGGACGGATGCTGGCACATCTGCACGCCGCCAGCGCGTTCGAGCCTGTTTTGATGAATCGGTTCGATACGAGCGAAAACTTTATGGCTTTACGGATCGAGCCCTATTTACTAAGCACCGCCGCGCATCATCCACAGGTCGAAAAGCAACTCCGTCAACTGGCTCAACGTACCATCGATGCGCACATCGCCTTGGTGCACGGCGACGTCAGCCCGAAGAATATACTTGTTGGCCAGGGCGGCCCGGTGCTTCTGGATGCGGAGTGCGCCTGGTTCGGGGACCCGGCTTTCGACCTGGCTTTCTGTTTGAATCATCTATTGCTCAAATGCCTGGTCATTACCGAGCGTCGTGCCGATTATCTTAATTGTTATGCCGGCCTCGTGGAGTCGTATCTGGCGCATGTGAATTGGGAGCCTCTCCCGGAAATAGAGGGCAGAACCGCCTCGCTGCTACCCGCCTTGATGCTGGCGCGGGTGGATGGCAAATCGCCCGTAGAATACCTTAACGACGAGCGCCACAAGCAGCTGCTGCGCGAAGTGTCGACAGGCTTTTTACTGGAGCCGGTGTCGACGTTGGGGCAGATCAGCGAGCGATGGAACGAGGCGTTGGTGCAGGCTTAGAACCCCTCGGCAACCGACGCGACCGCCATCTGCATGGCGGCAGGCTGGTGAGGCCTGTGGGCTAAGGCCGGGGGTTGTTTTCGCGCGCGTACTTCAGCGGGGAAAGCCCGTACTTGCGCTTGAATGCGTGCCGAAAGGCGGCCTCCGAGCTATATCCCACCCGCTCTGCAACGGATCCGATGGGCTCTTTGCGCGCGACGATGCGCTCGGCCGCCATGTGCATGCGCCACGACAGAAGATAGCCGGTGGGCGTCTGCCCGACAGCTTCCTGAAACCGCCGGGCGAATGTGGCTCGGGACATGCCCGCTTCGCTGGCCAGCAGAGGCAGCGTCCAGGCTTCTTGCGGCCGGTCGTGGATGGCCGTCAGAGCCCGCCCGATTCCAGCGTCCGACAAGCCGCGCAGCCAGCTTGGCGAAAGCCGGGGCGCAGACAGGATATGTGCCCGTAGAAAACTGCTGAAGATCAACTCGGCCAGGTGCGTGGACGTTGCCAGATATCCGGGCTTGCCTGCACCATGCTCAGCGGCAAGGAAGTCCAGCGTTGCGGGCAGCCATGGAAATACGCCGCTGCCGCTGCCGAGCAGCACGATAGTGTCGGGCAGGATGGACAGCAGGGGGCTGTTCGAAGGCGAGCGGAGAACATAAGCGATGGTAAGCAGTTGCGCCGTGCTGTTGTCGGCGTCGAAGCCGAAATGCAGAGGGGCTTCGCGTTTGGTGCCGGGAGTCAGATCAGGGGGCAGGCCCTGTTCCAGCCAGTGCTGAAGCAGGGGTTTCTGCTCGGCGTCTGGGTGCGACGCCAGCGCATGGACCGCGCCGTTCAACACTAGGGCGGAATCGCCTTGATTCAGTTTTTTGGGCGCCTCTCCGGGAAGGAGCAGCCAACAGGGCGAGCCGATCACGCTGTAGGCGAACGCCATGGAGCCATCGAGCTGGGGCATAGAAAATCCCCAACTTTCGCTGGCGTGAAATACGCCGATGGAGTTGGCTTCGATCTTGACGGATAGCAGCACTTCACCCAGCAGGTCCATGGTTCGATAACAAATGATTGAGTTAAAACAGTCGAAAACTAAGCTGATTCATTATAGATAGGTAAAAAAAGGCTGGGTAATATGCGTTGAGCAGTCAGAACGAGGAGACAAAATTGGCTTACCTGAGAAATACTTGGTACATCGCCGCCTGGGGCAAGGACGTTACCGGCGATGAAATATTGGGCCGCACGATTCTGGAGGAGCCCATCGTTTTTTTTCGCCGCCTCGACGGCGAGATCGTCGCGATCGGTGACCGCTGTCCGCACCGTTACGCGCCCCTGCATAAGGGAAGACTGGTGGACGGTTCGGTGCAGTGTCCCTATCACGGCCTTCGCTTCAACGAGCATGGAAAGTGCGTGCACAATCCGCATGGCGACGGAGCCATTCCCAAGGCGGCGCAGGTCAAGTCATATCCTGTGTGTGAACGCCATTTGGCGATCTGGATATGGATGGGCGATGCCGAGCGGGCCGATCCCGACCTGATTCCAGATTATTCCTTCTTGTCGAACGCGAAGCCCACGGCCCGCAATATTGGCTACATGCCCACCCGCGCTAACTATGAGCTTCTTAGCGACAACATCATGGATCTGAGCCATGTCGACTTTCTGCACCCTCAGACTTTAGGAGGAGGGGCCATCAGCCGAAGCAAGGCCGGGGTCAGCGAGGTGGGAGACGGCCGCATACGAATTTTGTGGGAAGCAAAGAACGAGGTGGCGCCGCCGGCATTTGCCATGCATCTGCCCGACCCCGAGGCGCCGGCCGACCTGTGGACGGACGTAATCTGGAGCGCACCTGCATTGATGCATTTGTCGACGGGTGTGGTGCCGGCCGGGCAGCCGTTCGAACAAGGGCTGGGAAGCTCCAACCTGCACATGATGACGCCCGAGACGGAAACGAGCACGCACTATTTCTTTGCCAATACGCGCGACTTCCTGACCGACGACGGGGAGTTCAACACGATGCTCGACAAGGTGATATCGGGTGTATTTGCAACGGAGGACAAGCCCATGGTCGAAGACCAGCAGAAGCTGATGGGCGAGGCCGATTTCTGGTCGCTGAAGCCGGTTCTGCTGGCAGGCGATGCAGGCGCTGTGCGGGTTCGCCGAGCACTGCAGGCGCTCATTCAAACGGAGCAGGTTGGATAGTCAGTCCAGATCGGGCAGTGGCCCGATCGCCGTCTGCAGGACCGCCATATCGATTTCGGCATTGCTCAGGCCTTCTTTCATGTAGGTTTGCAGGATATCGGTCTGACCGATTTTTGCGAAGCCATACAGAGTGGACCACATGGCGATCAGGCGAAGTTTTCGCGCCTGCCCGCTTATATCGGGCAGGGCCTGGGCCAATAATCCGTCAAGTCCATCGTAAGTGCGGTGCAAGCACGCCGCTAGATGAGGATGGGAATCGGCTTCCGCCAGCAAGTTGGCCTCATACATGGCCCGGAATATTTTGGGATTGGTGCGTACGAAGTGCAGAAATTCCCGGGCGGCCGCCTCGAGCTTCCGGCGACCCGAAAGTGGCTTAGTGTCGATGTCGTGCAAATGTCGTTCAAGAGTCTCGAAGCCGTGCAGCGCCACTTCTGCGAGCAAAGACTCCCGGTCCGGAAAGTGCCGGTAGGGAGCCCCGCGGGATACGCCCAATGTTTCGGCCAGGCCGCGCAGCGACACCGCTTCATGACCGTGTTGCTGCGTAACGGCGATGGCGGTTGCGATCAGTTCCGCGCGCAGATTTCCGTGATGGTATGGGCGAGATGGATTCATGGCAAAAACAAGTAGTTGGTGCCTGAAGTGTGCCATAATCATCCAATGTATGCGATGCATACATTGTTAAATCAAGAATAGGAGGAAGGCATGCAGTTTCTTAGAAATACATGGTATGTGGCGGCGTGGGGCGACGAAGTGGAGGCCGAGTCGTTGTTTCAGCGGGTATTGCTGAACGAGTCAGTGCTGATGTTTCGGAACGAAGCCGGAAAAATACAGGCGATTTCCAATCGATGTCCGCACCGCTTTGCCCCTTTGCACAAGGGCAAGCACCTCGGGAGCGCGGTGCAGTGCCCATATCATGGCCTGGAGTTCAATGGCCTGGGCCAGTGCACACACAACCCTCACGGCGATGGCGCCATTCCAAAGGCGGCGCGGCTCAAGGCGTACCCCGTGGTGGAAAAATACAGCCTGATATGGATCTGGATGGGCGAGCCGGAAAAAGCGGACGAAAGTCTGATCCCCGATTTTTCCAGCATGGACCCCGAGCATTTCTACGTCGGCAAGCGCTATCTGCATGTGCAGGCCAACTACGTTCTGGAAACCGACAACATCATGGATTTGTCGCACATCCAATACGTGCATCCGGGCACCTTGGGCAGCAGCGAGGTCAGCCGCAGCGTCACCAGCGTCAAGCAAGAAGGCGATACGGTCTGGTCATTTCGCGAGGTCCAGGACGAAATCATGCCCGACTTCCTTTATCAGGCCATGAACATCCCCAACGGAACCCGGGTGGACCGATGGATCGACGTGCGCTGGGATGCGCCGGCGAACATGATGCTCTATGCCGGCGCGGTACCGACCGGCCGGCCACGCGAAGAGGGTGTAAACAATCCGCTGCCTCATTTGTTCACGCCCGAGACCGATAAAACGACGCATTACTGGTTCGCGTTCAGCCTGCCCAAAGCCATGGGCGAGCAGGCGCTCGAGATCGTCGAGCAGCAGGCGGCTGGAATCGAAGTGCCGTTTCGCACCGAAGACCTGCCGATGCTGAAGGACCAGCAACGCATGATGGGTGACGCCGAATTCTGGGATCTGAAGCCGGTGCTGCTGGCAGGCGATGCCGGTGCTGTCAGGGCACGCCGGGTGCTTGATGGCCTGATTGCGCGAGAGCAGGAATCAGCGGACCAGGCGGCATAGTCGAGGCTTCAAATGGCCGGTGCTCCGCCCCACCGGATGGGCGAGGCACCACGGCCAGAGCTGGCGTGCCTGCGTCGTTCACCTGGCGCCCTGCAAGGCATTTCGGATCAACATTTCTATCGACCCATCGTCGACGAAGCCAGCGGCGCGCGAAGCCGGTACGTCGATGGGCGGTTGCCGGCCGAAGACGTTCTCCACCGCGTCCATGGGCTCGTAGCGGATCCGTTCCAACACCTCGCTGCCGAACATCCTGGCGATGTCCTGCACCAGTTCACCGATGGACGTTCTGACGACGGGCAGTAGCCAGGTTCGTCTTTCGGCCACTGCGTGCTGGGGCAGGAGTGCTGCATGAAGCAGATTGTCGGCCACGCATCGAGCCGACATAAGCCACACCGTGGACCCCGCGCTTATGGGGCAGGTGTAGCTTCTACCCGCTGCCAATTCGCGAATCAGGTCGCTCATGAAGATCGAGATGGCACCGTTGGGCTCGGGCGGTCTCGCCACGATGCCAGGCAGCCTGATGGAGCGGCCGTCGATCCAGCCGCGACGACTGAAATCGTCGACCAGAATCTCGCCGATCATCTTTTGTGCGCTGTAGCTCATATTGTTGGGCCGCGCCGGCGTGTCGTCGGTGACAAAGTCGGGAAGGGGAGCGCCATACACGCCGATCGTGCTGGCGAAGACCACGACTGGGGGCGTCGCCTGGCGGCGCAGCAGCTCTAGCAACTCGAGTGTGGCGGTCACATTGATAGCTCGCCCCAGGTCATAGTCGCGCTCCGCGAGCCCGCCTGGAATGCTGGCCAGATGAAACACCAGGTCGTAGGGCTCTTTCAGTGCATCTTCGAGAAAGCTGTGATCGCCGATGCTGCCCACAATCTGCTTCACGTTCTCTTTGGGTGAAGGGTGGTCGAAACGAACATCGAGCAAGGTGGCGGAGTCGATATGCAGCGAGGATACGCCGGCCTTTTGTTGTGTAAAGAGTTTATGTGACAGTGCCTGGCCCACAAAGCCGTTGGCACCCGTGATGAGTATACGCATACGAGTCTCCGCATATATGGTTATTTGCGGCGCGGTATAGGTGACCCCTTTGCGCCGTCAGTGCAGAGAAACAGTGTAGGAAATTGCCCAGCATTCTTGAAATCGATAGTTTCGATTCCATGCATTGCAATAACTCATGAAGCTATGGGCCCGGGTCATGCCAGGGGCAAGAGTGCTTTTTTCGAGACGAGAAGGTCTAGGTCTTCCGGCCACCGGGGCGACGGCCACGTATGGGATCAGCCGGACCGAGTTCCGAAGCCACTGAATGCAGCAGGTTCCGGAACCACATGTGGGTCTGGTCATGGCTCTTGAACTGATGCCATTGAAGCGTTTCGACAAGCGGGGAAATCTTGACGGGTGGCGCCAGCAGGCGCAAAGGCAGAAGTTCGGCGTAAAGGCGGGCCAGGCGGGTCTGTACCGTGGCGATCATCTGCGTGCCCACGATAAGGTGTGGAAGCATCGTAAAGCCGTCGGCGACAAGGCCGATTTTGCGCCTGTGCCCCATGGCCTCGATGGCCAAGGTGTCGCGTGCGCGAATTCTTCCTTCGTCGAATTCGACCACAGCATGGGTCGACTCCAGATAGGCGTTCAATGTCAGTTTGCTGCCGATGCGGGTATTGCCCTTCCATGCGATGCAGGTGTAGGTGTCTGTAAGCAATGCCTCGCGCGAATGCGCGTCGGAGGTGACTTCGGACGGCATGATTGTGAAGTCGTTGTCGCGGCGGTCGAGTGCTTCGACGACAGGGTGCACGTTGTCGCGTATGGGCATGGCCGTGGGACGGATGGTGACCTGTATGCCTGGCGACTGTCGCTCCAGGGCCTGAGTGAGCCGGGGCATGAGCACGACACCGATGTAATCGGAAACCGTCAGCGTAAAGCGACGTTCGGCCTTGAGAGGATCGAAATGAGGCCGGATGTGCGCGATGATCTGCATCCGGTTCAGCGCTTCCCTGACAGGTGCGGCAAGGCTCTGCGCCAAAGGTGTGGGTTCCATGCGCCTGCCCACCTGAACGAAAAGCTGATCCTGATAGTGATCACGCAGCCGTCCTAGTGCAGCGCTGATGGCGGGCTGGCCCAGATACAGCCGTTTGGCGGTTCGGGTGACGCTTTGCTCGGCAAGCAGGGTGTCGAGCACGATCAGAAGATTGAGGTCAAGGTGGTTAAGGCGCATATAAGTATCAAGGAAATCGATACATAAAAAGAAAAATTATTGATTTTCATTATCTTGCGAGGCTGCTCATAATGCAAGCATGCAACGTTGACGCGCCTCAAGGGCCTTGAAATTGTTGGTCCTAAGGCCAAAAGCCGAACACAACCTTATCGCAGGAGACAAACCATGCAGAACGAAATCAAAATGCTTCCGGGTGTTGCGCCTTATCCCGTCAATCAGTGGTACGTAGCGGCGTTCTCCCGCGAGATTGGGCGCGACCTCTCAAGCAGGAATATCCTGGGCGTACCTGTCGTGCTGTATCGTCAGGAAGACGGCACACCGGTCGCCCTGTTTGACCGATGTCCGCATCGCGGCATGCCTCTTTCCAAAGGCAAGCTGCTTGGGAACGCGGTTCAGTGCGGCTATCACGGCATGGAGTTCGGCGCCGACGGCCGATGTGGCCATATTCCCTCTGGCGGGAAGATCCCCGTCGCCATGTGCGTGGACAGTTATCCAGTGCTCGAAAAGTGGGAATGGATCTGGATCTGGATGGGAGACCCCGCATTGGCGGATCCGGGCCTTATCCCCGACCACGACGAACTGGGCATTACGCGCGACGGCTGGTTCAGCGAGCCTGGCATACATTTGCATGTAAAGGCGAATTATCTGCTGCCTTTCGAGAATCTGGTCGATGCCACCCATATTACCTATCTGCATCATGGCTTGATCGATACGGGAAACGTTGCGCTGCATCCGTACGAGTTAATTACGGAAGATCACCGGGTCGGCACCTTGAGAATCTTCGAAAAAGAGCCGCTTCCGGCCATGCTTACCAAGGTGCTGGGCCTGTCGTCTGAAGTCCGGGTCGATCGCCGCCTGGAGCTTTGGGCGTACGCACCCAATGTCGCTCTGGTGCGCATTGTGCTGAACTCGGTCGACAGCGAGAACATCCGGCTGGAAAACAATCTGGTGGTGGCGCTGACGCCGGACGGGCTGACGGGCACCCACCAGTTCGCTGTTATGGCGGCCAACTTTCCCAATCCTCATCCTGGCCGCTTTGACGACTTGCGCAATCTGCTGATGGAAGACGTTGTGGTCATCGAGGAAATTCAGCAGTTGTTCGAGCGGTTGGGCGAAGACAAGGCGCCCGAGGTCAGCGTCCGCTCCGATGACATCGCCATCCGCTTTCGTCGCACCCTGGCTCAGATGATCCGGAGTGAGCAGGAAGCCGCGTCAGAGGCTGCGGTCCGGTAAGACGCAAGGCGCGATCGGCGCCTTCTATCAACGGTGTCAGACAAGGATTGAACATGGATGAGGTAAAAGACGTACTGGTGGTGGGGGCGGGCATAGGCGGACTCACCGCCGCCATCGCATTGCAGGATATAGGCGTTCGTGTCGAAGTGCTCGAGATTCGCCAGGAAGGAGCAGGGTTGCCGGGGGTGGGGCTGTCCATGCAGGGCAATATGCTGGCCGCATTGGACCGCGTCGGCCTGGCGCAGGCATGCATCGAGGCGGGCATGCCCAGTAACCACTTGAACATACGCCGGCCCGACGGCAACCTGATCGCACCCCAACCCTTGCCCCAGATGGGTGGGCCGGGCTATCCCGCGACTGTAGGCGTTGCCCGGGCCGCCTTGCACGACATCCTGCTTTCAGAGGCGCTGCGACGGGGCGCGCACCTGCGTTACGGCATCAGCGTCGAGGCCTTCGAGTCGGACGACGGCGGCATCGACGTGCGCCTCACCAATGGTGATGTCGGGCGCTACGACCTGGTGGTGGGGGCCGACGGCTTGTACTCCCGCTTGCGCGAGAAACTGTTTCCCGACGTTCGGCCTGTGTATTGCGGACAATCGGTGTGGCGGGCGGCGGTGCCCAGGCCCGTAGAGTGCGAAACGTCCGAATTGCATTTCGGGGGGCGCCATGGCGTGGTCGGCTTGTGCCCGATCTCTGCCAACGATGCTTATGTGTATGTCGTACAGAGCGCGCCCGAGGGGGCTTTTCACCCCGACGATTCCGCCGCGCCGACACTGGTCGAGCGCCTGCAGGGGTACGACAGCCCGATTCTTCAGCAGTGTATTCCGCATCTTCTGGCGTCCGGGCAGGCTAGCTTCAGGCCGCTGGAGGGTCTTTTGCTTGAGCCGGTCTGGCATGAGGGTCGGGTGGTACTGATCGGCGATGCCGCACACAGCGGTCCCCCGGTTCTGGCGCAGGGGGCGGCGATGGCGGTCGAAGATGCCATTGTGCTGGCAGAGGAACTGAGCCGCCCGGGCCCGTTCCGCCAAAGAATGGAGTCTTTCATGGCGCGGCGCCTGCCCAGGGCGAGCCTGGTGGTGCGCAATTCCATTTACTTGTGCGAACAGGAGGTCAATCACACCGCTACGCCGGAGGACGTGGGTAGGATTATGCGCGAAACTCAGGAAGCTTTGTCAAAGCCGTTCTAGGCCCGCTCGGGCTTCCCGGTATCGGGATGCGTGTGATACCTCACTTGCGCTAAAGCAGTTCGCGTTGAAAAGATTCAGCCTCGATCAATTCGCGGCTGGTCTCGATCAGCAGATTGCGTATCCATTGATTGCCCGGGTCGCCGTCATGGTAGTGATGCCACTGCAAGGTTTGATGCAAGGGTGGAACCGGTATGGGCAAGGGCAGCAGCCGAATCGGCAGGTAGCGGGCCTGCTTTTTCGCAAGCATGCTGTGCATGGTGGCGATACGATCCGTACCGATAAGCAGTTCGCCCAACGATGACAGATGTCCGGTTGAAACTTCGGCTCTAATGTCTTTGCCGTACTCGCTCTTGAACCAAGTCTGCAGTGTGTAGTGTGCGCGTCCGAATTGCGCGATGACATGTCCCATTTCGCAATACTGCTCCATGCTGAGCGTGTCGCCGACCAGGCGATTGCCCTCCCAGACGACGCAGACGTAGGTTTCGTCGAACAGATGTGCTTTGGGCTGCACCGGCGAAGTGTAGTGTTCGGGAATGATGAGAAAGTCCACATCGCCGCGCTCGAGCTCTTCGAATGGATTGTTGATCTGCAGCAAGAACTCCAGTGAAATGCCCGGAGCCTGCTCGTAAAGTTTCGGCAAAACCCGGGTCATCAATATGGATTGGCTGAAATCCGAGATCAGCATCTTGAACGTGCGCGTCGCGGTCGCAGGATCGAATTCGGGCTTGGTCAGCACGGTGGATTCAACTTGAAGCAAGACATTGCGCACCGGTTTGGCCAGGCTTTCGGCGAAGGGCGTGGGCTTAAGCGAACGCCCGATCGGCACGAACAATTCATCGTCAAAATAGGCCCGCAGGCGGGCCAGCGCGCCGCTCATCGAAGACTGGCTGATATGCAGCCGCGCCCCGGCGCGCGTGACGTTCTGCTCGGTCAGCAAGGCGTCCAAGGCCACCAGCAGGTTCAAATCCAGTTTGTTGAAGCGCATCGCTCCCTGTCTCCATGTATCGTTATTTGCGATAGCTTAGATCAGTATTAACCATTTCTCAAATGGATTGTGCCTGCCTACCATACTCAGAAAATGGCCGTGGAAGCTTCCATGGCCAAGCGAAAAACGCGCCTCAAGGGCCGAAAGACCCGGTGATGTGCGTTTCGACTCTATATAACAAGATTGGAGACAAGCATGAGCGAAGCGATCGCTTCTTCATATGCGCTCGGCACGTTTTCGGTGGCCGGCGCTCCTGCCTTTCCCGCGATGGTGCGCAACCAGGAAGCCGTGGCTTTGACGGCCTTGTTGCCGCTGGCCGAGCGTCTGGGCGTTTATTTTTCCAATGCCGATTCGATGCTGGCCTTGACGGAACGCTGGGAAAGCAACGAGGCGGCACTGAATGCCATTCACGCGTTCTTGGGCGGCGACCAGGGCGAGGCTGTCTGGAGGGGGCTGGCCGTGCCGGTCTCAGCCTTGACTCTGCACGCTCCCTTGATGCCGCGCCAAGTGTTCTGTTGCGGCGCCAATTATTTCAAGCATGTGGTCGATCTGATTGTGGACCAAGGCCCTGGCGCCAATCCGGGCACCGAGGGCATGGATGCGCAAACCTTGCGCGCCTACGCGGAAGACCTCATGACGCGCCGCAAGACGACGGGCGCGCCCTATTTCTTCAACAAGCCCGTTTCTAGCATAACCGGCGCCAACGATCCTATCGTGCTGCCCGGCTTCGCCAAGCTGCCCGATTGGGAACTGGAGCTCGCGGTGGTCATGGGGCGTCCGGCCCGCCATGTGAAACGCGAAGAGGCCTTGCAGTACGTGGCCGGCTTTACGATTGCGAACGACATCAGCAACCGCGACTGGATCTGGGCCCGGGACGAAGTCAAGGCCATGGGCACCGACTGGGTGGCGGGCAAAAGCTGTCCCACCTACCTGCCTCTGGGGCCTTATCTGGTACCGGGTCGATTCGTCTCCGATCCGCAGAACCTCACCATCACGCTCAAGCTCAATGGCGAAATCAAACAGAACGAAAGCACTGCCGACATGATCTTCGACGTGGCCAGGCAGATCGAGCATCTGTCGGGCATTGTCCAGCTTCTGCCCGGCGACATCATCTGCACGGGTTCTCCGGCCGGTAACGGCACTCACTACAAGCGTTTCCTGCAAGAGGGCGACGTCGTCGAATCCAGCATCAGCGGCCTGGGTACGCAAACCAATTCCTGCATTTTAGAAAGGATCTGAAAAATGTCCCGTTATGGAATAAATGGTGTTGAAACCGTGTTGTACGGTGTGGAGGACGTGGCGCTTTGTACGCGTTACTTTGACGACTTCGGCCTGATTTTGCACGACAGAAGCGAGTCGCATGCGCATTTCGTCCTGCCCGAGGGCTCGCATGTCGTCATCCGGCACATCGACGACCCGCTGATTCCCAAGTCCTCAATTGTGGGGCCTGGCGTGCAAGAAACAATCTGGGGTGTCAACACCCAGGAAGGCCTCGACCGTCTGGTCAAAGACCTGAGTGCGGACCGTGAAGTGCGCATCGACGACGGCGGTGTTGCCCACACTTTTACCGACGACGGCATGGCTATCGGCTTTAAGGTGTTTCACAAGATACCTGTGATCTCCGCTCCTGATCCGGTCAACTCGCCCGGCAATATCAATCGCATCAATCAGCATCGCAAATGGCGCACACGGGCTCATCCCAAGACGATTCAGCACGTGGTGTTCCAGGTGCCCGACTTTGACGCGTCATGGTCCTTCTATCGTGACCGCCTCGGCTTCCTTCTTTCCGACATCCAGCGAGGTTTTGGCATCTTCGCGCGAGGCGACGCCGCTCACGACCATCACAATATCTACTTCCTGAACGCCAATCTGCCGTTCAAAGGACCCGGAGTATGGGGCATGGATGGCCAGATCCGTTTCGACCACGTGAACTTCGGCGTCGATGACATAGACGAGGTCATGGTGGGCGCCAACCACATGGAGCGCCAAGGGTGGCCAAAATCGGCATGGGGCCTGGGGCGCCATCGCATTGCCTCATCTATTTTCATGTATTTGCCTTGCCCCACCGGCGGACAGGCTGAGTACGGCGCCGACTCCGATCACCTGGACGAGGCCTGGGTGCCGCGCACCTGGAACCCCATGTTCGGTTTCTTCAGCTTCATCACCAATATGGCGCCGTTCATGATGGACGCGGCACCTTGGGAGGTCGACTTCGCGCCGGGTTATACGCCCGAGCGTAAAGAGCATGCGCCGCCCGGCGCGGGGCAGCAGCAGGCCGGCGCAAAGCCCGCTGTTTCTACCGCAGAGCCGGGCGAGTAAAGGCATGCAGTTGCATACCTGCGGGCCGTCTTGCCCCCCTAATTGCCCCTCCCAGCCATCGCTCGCCGTAAAGAGAGATGGCGAGCGCGCCGTTACCATCGACATGCATTGTCATGCCGTCGTACCGCAAGTAGAGGCGCTGATCGGCGAGCACCCTGCAAAAATCGCCGAGATGGCTGAGCTTATGGCCGGTATGGGGCCGGCCTCGGTCGAGCATAACAACAAGGTCATGTTGCCGTCGGCCGGTCCCCGGCTGGTGAACCTGGACATGCGGCTGGCCGATATGGACAGCATGGGAGTGGACATCCAGGTGGTCAGCCCTTCACCCACCCAGTACTACTACTGGGCTGACGCCGACCTGGCGGAAAGCTTTGTCAGGGTGCAAAACGAGGCCATTGCCGAACTGTGCGAGCAGCATCCGACCCGCCTTATGGGGCTGGGTAATGCGGCTTTGCAACACCCGGAGCTTTCTGTTCGGCAACTTGAATACGCCGTGCGGGAATTGGGCCTGAAAGGCGTGGAAATATCCACCACGGTCGCAGGCCTCGAACTGTCCGATCACCGCTTCGATGCCTTTTGGGCCAAGTGCGAGGAATTGGCCTGTGTGGTGTTCATTCACCCCTTCGGTACTTCGCTCGGAGAAAGAATCAACCAGTTCTACCTGGGCAATACCATTGGTCAGCCCTTGGAAACAACGGTAGCGCTGTCGTCACTGATCTTCAGTGGCACACTTGACCGCCATCCCGGCCTGAAGCTGCTGGCGGCGCATGGCGGAGGATATCTGCCCACCTACATCGGGCGCTCCGACCACGCCTGGCGCGTTAGACCCGAAGCCGGATCGCCCGCCCGGCCGCCCTCCGAATATCTGCGCCAGATATGGTTCGACACCGTGGTCTATCAACCGATGGCGCTGCGCCATCTTATTGATCAGGTGGGGGTTGAGCAAGTCATTGTGGGTACTGACTATCCATTCGACATGGGGCACTACCAAATTCACCAGTTGCTCGATGCGGTGCAGGGGCTGGACGAGGAAGACAGGGCGAAAATCCTGGGTGGCAATGCAATGCAGCTTCTTGCTCCATTGCGGGAAAGGAGTACGTAGAAGCACTTTCCGAGTCCGAAGCATTGTTGATGGCCCGAAGCATGCAATGTAAGCGAAGCAAAGTATGCGCAGCATATTTTGACGAATAAAAAATCAGACAGGAGACAAACATGGCAAGAGAAAAGCACTTTGAGCAGAACGACGCCCCGCTGCGGAGACGCCTGGGCATCATGATGGCTGCATTGGGAGTGGGGCTGTCGCTTCCGGCCCAGGCATTTCAGGTCGAGACGGGCAACCCTGATTTGCGCATTACCTGGGACACCACCGTCAAGTACAGTAATGCCTTTCGGGTAAAAAGCCGGTCAGAGCATTTGGTCAGCAACCCGGCCCAAGACGACGGCGACCGCAATTTCGGCCGCGGCTTGGTATCGAACCGCTTCGATGTCTTGTCCGAAATAGACGTCATCTACAAGAATGTGGGGCTGCGGGTCAGTGGCGCAGCGTGGTATGACGATGTCTATCGCCGAAGCAATGACAATGATTCGCCCGGCACATCTCAGGGCCGGCCCAACTATAACGATTTTGCCAATGGCACGCGCCGCCTGCATGGCAAGCAGGCCGAGCTTCTGGATGCGTTCTTTTTTGGGCACGGCAATCTGGGCGGCGGGGTCAAGGGCAGTTTCCGGGTTGGTCGCCATGCCCTGCTTTGGGGCGAAAGCCTTTTCTTTGGCAACAACGGTATTGCCGCCGGGCAAGCGCCCATAGACGTGGTCAAGGCCCTATCGGTTCCCAACACCCAATTCAAAGAGCTGATCCGCCCGGTTAATCAGATTTCCGGACAACTGCAGCTGACGCCCGATCTGTCGGTGGGCGCCTACTACCAGTTCGAATGGGAAAAAACCCGGCTTCCCGGCGCCGGCAGCTATTTCTCGGGCGCAGACCTGCTTGACGAGGGCGGGTATGCCCTGCAGATGATGCCCCCTATACCTGGGCTTTTCCCCAATGGTGTGTCAGCGTTGCGCAAAGACGATATGAAAGCACGCAACTCCGGTCAGGGCGGTGTGCAGATTCGTTACCGGCTGCCCGAAAGCGGCTACGATTTCGGCCTGTACGCCATCAGGTATCACGACAAGACTCCGCAAACCTATACCAGTGGCTTGCAATTCCCGTTTGGCCCGAACGGCGGCGTGGCGCTCCCGTCGCATTATCAGTTGATCTACCCAGAAGCCATCAAGGCATATGGCTTCAGCGTCAGCACGTCGGTGGGCAACGCCAACGTTGCCGCTGAAATCTCCACGCGACGCAACGCGCCGTTGGTCAGCGACCCGGTGGAGGTGGGCTTCGATCAATCCGCCGACAACAATGGCAATGCACGTTACGCGGTGGGAAATACGCTGCACGCGCAGGTTTCCATGCTGTACTCGCTGGAGCCCAACTTCATTGCGCGCGAATCGAGCTTTGTTGGCGAAATCGCCTGGAACCGCGTGCTTAGTTGTACGCGCAACTGTGAGCACACTGTTGGACATGGCAGCAATGGTCCGGTCGACCGGCCGAATGGCTGGCTGGGCAAGAACACCACGCGCGATGCGTGGGGCCTGCGCATGGTCTATACACCCACTTATCGCCAAGTATTGCCTGGCCTCGATATCTCGGTTCCTATCGGCATCAGTTATTTCCCGCAGGGCCGCTCGGGAGCCGTTGCCGCATTCGGGCCGCACAAGGGGGGCGACATCAGTATCGGTGTGAACGGCGTCTACCTGGACAAATGGCGCTTCGGCCTGAACTACACCCATTTCTACGGTTCGGAAGACATCGCCTTGAATTCCGACAATGTCTACACCTATAGACAGAACCTGAGAGATCGGAACTTTATTTCGTTCACGGCCAGCACCTCATTCTAAGAACCGCATAGGAGACAAAGATGAAATTGAAATTATGCAGATTTGCCACGTCGATGGCGTTGGCAGGTGTCTTGGCGGCCGGTACGGGGGCGATTGCCGCAACGCCCCAAGAGGCCGAACAGCTCAAAACCACGCTAACGCCCTTGGGGGGAGAAAGAGCCGGCAATGCGGATGGCAGCATCCCCGCATGGGATGGTGGCTATACCCAGCCCATTCCAGGGTTTGAAAACGGAGGCAAGCGTCCCGATCCGTTCGCGGACGAAAAACCTCTGTACTCCATTACCGCAGCCAACGTGGGGCAATATGCCGACAAGCTGAGCGACGGCGTAAAGGCCATGTTCGCGAAGTATCCTGACACCTACCGCATCGACGTCTACCCCACCCACCGCACCGCGGCTGCGCCGCAGTGGGTATACGACAATACATACGCAAACGCCACGCGAGCCAAGCTGGTGGAGGGGCCGGCCGGACTTATGCCTGAAGGGGCGTATGGAGGTATTCCCTTTCCCATACCCCAGAGCGGTGCGGAAGTAATGTGGAATCATCTGTTGCACTGGCGCGGCGAGGCCTGGCATTTCGATATACACGGCGTCCTGGGTACGGCGAGCGGCAATCATGTGCTGACCGTGGATGGCCGGGGCGATCAACAGATGCCGTACTACTTCAAAGAGGGTTCGCTGGAAGATTTCAAAGGCGAATACTGGATGATCCGCATGATCAATGCAGGGCCTCCTATACGGGCGGGCGAGGCCATTACGGGACGTCTCAATCTTAATGACGAGAAAAGCCAGAGTTGGGTTTACCTGACGGGCCAGCGTCGCGTGCGCAAGCTGCCGCAGGCTTGCTGCGATACTCCCACGCCCGCGACGGCAGGGGTCATGAGCTTCGATGAGCTGGAAGTGTTTTCTGGGCGGATCGATCGTTATAACTGGAAGCTGGTGGGCAAGAAGGAAATGATTGTGCCCTATAACAGCAACCGCACACTGGTACCAGCGAGCGACAGCGACGTGCTGGGCGAGCATCATATGAATCCGGATCACGTGCGCTGGGAACTGCACCGTGTATGGGTGGTCGATGCCGAGCTAGCCTCCGGAAAGCGCCACCTTGCGCCCAAAGCTCGTTATTACGTCGACGAGGACTCTTGGAACGCAGTGCTGGGAGACCGTTGGGATGCCAAGGGCCAGCTATGGAAAACCATGTTCCAGCTGCCGATCGTCATGCCTGATCTGCCAGCGACCACAGGCTTGACCTTCGGTTTCAACGACCTGGTATCAGGCGCGTGGTATGTGAACCTGCTCTTTAACGAAAAGGCCGAGCAGTACAAGATCATGCCGCGCTATGACGACACCGTGTTCACTCCGTCTGCAATGGCTGGCGAGGGAATTCGTTGATTCTTTAGAAATTCCTCAAACGGAGGCACGGCCGGAACTGCGTTTCGGCCTACTCAGCCATGAACTTTCATAAACACATCGTTTGCGCCGGGATCGGGGCGGTTCTGATGGCCGCTCAATCAATTTCGTGGCCGGCGGAACTGGCGCCCGTATTGCAGCGTCCAGCGCAGCAGGTCGCTAATCCCGAGCATGCCGTGCTGCTGGATGTCGCTCGGGCGGGCGACCGTCTGGTCGCCATAGGCGAGCGTGGAGTCATCATCTATTCGGATGACAACGGAACAACATGGGCGCAAGGCCGTTCTCCGGTGTCCGCAACGTTGGTGGCGCTGGCGTTTTCCGATGAGCTTCATGGCTGGGCGGTGGGGCACAGCGGCGTGGTGCTGCATAGCGAAGATGCCGGGGTGACCTGGCAGCTTCAGCTGGACGGCAACCGGGCCGCTCAGATCGCGCTTGAGTCGACGCGGTCAGCCGGTGACGTCCGGCAAGAGAAACTGGCGCAGTTGCTCGTCGACGATGGTCCCGATAAGCCGTTTCTGGACGTCGTCTTTACCGACAACTCCCAAGGCTGGATAGTCGGGGCATACGGGTTGATTTTTCGTACGACTGATGGCGGAAAGAACTGGACGTCCTGGCTGGATCGAGTCGATAACCCAGGAGGCATGCACTTGTATGCTCTTCGTTACGATCCCCAGAGTGAAGGCAAGCGCATCTATCTGGCCGGGGAGCAAGGTTACTTCGCGCGCTCTGTCGACGGTGGCGAGCATTTCGAAGCGGTGCCCACTCCTTATGAAGGCAGCTTCTTTGACCTGGCCGTGTTGCGTGACAGCACCTTGGTACTGGGTGGCCTTCGGGGGAATCTATGGCGTAGTACGAACAGGGGAGAAAGTTTCGAACAGCTTGCTGTTGATGCCCCTATCAGCTGGAATACCGTCACCCCGCTTGATAGCGGACAGATCGTTTTGCTTAACCAAGCCGGAGGGGTGTATGTAATGGATGCCGCAGACGCCTCGCTCAAACCTGTTGGCGTGCCGTCTGGGCTGCCCCTGACCGCATTGGTCGCAGCCGATGACAAACGCTATGTGGCCGTGGGGTTGGGCGGAGTCTCCCACATCGACAACCTGGGCGCCCCGGAGCTTCAGGCTTCACAATCAGAAGTGGTCACACCATGAGCTTCAGTCACGTTTCCGACGACCAGCCCGTCATCAAGAATTTGAGCGACTTCGATGTACATAGCGGCAGCCCGGTTGAGCGCATTTTCTTCAATCATCGCCGTGTGGTGGTGTTCATCTGCTTGCTTTTGACGGCGTTTTTTGCATGGCAGTTATCGAAGCTGCAATTGACAGCCAGCTTTGAAAAGATGGTGCCAGCCAATCATCCCTATATTGTCAGCTATCTAGAGCACCAAAGTGATCTCTCAGGGCAGGGCAATGCGATACGAATAGCGGTTGAGGCTCAAGACGGCGACATCTATGACGCCGACTATATGGAGACCTTGCGGCAGATAAGCGAAGAAGTGTTCCTGTTGCCGGGTGTAGATCGAGCCTACATGAAGTCGCTTTGGTCCCCCTCAACTCGATGGACAGGGGTGACCGAGGACGGGTTGGATGGCGGCCCGGTCATTCCAGACGATTACGACGGCTCGGCGCGAGCACTTGAGCAACTGCGGGTTAATGTGGCGCGTTCCGGAGAAATCGGGCAACTGGTTTCGTTCGATGGTCGTACAAGTATCTTGTATGTACCGCTATTGGACCGGGATGCTTCGGGTCAAGCGTTGAACTATGCCGAATTTGCTGATCGGCTTGAGCAGATTCGAAGCAAGTTCAACCAGCACGACGTACACATCTACATTACAGGTTTTGCCAAGGTAGTGGGCGACTTGATCGAGGGCATCAGGCAGGTTCTGCTGTTTTTCATCGTGGCAATCGCCATCGCGGCCGCTATGCTTTATTGGTACACACGGTGCGTGCGCAGCACCTTGCTGGTGGTGATATGTTCATTGGTGGCCGTAATCTGGCAATTGGGGCTTCTGCCCATGACAGGCCACACACTGGGGCCGTTCTCGGTATTGGTGCCGTTTTTGGTGTTCGCCATTGGCATGAGCCATGGCGCCCAGAAGATGAACGGCATCATGCAGGACATTGGCCGGGGCACGCATCGAATCGTGGCTGCGCGCTACACGTTCCGCCGCCTGTTCATGGCGGGCCTGACAGCCTTGCTGTGCGATGCAGTGGGTTTTGCCGTGCTGATGATCATCGATATTCAAGCGATCCGAGAGCTGGCCATCATCGCTAGCATAGGCGTGGCGGTGCTGATATTTACCAACCTCATTCTGCTGCCCATTTTGCTTTCCTACGTAGGTGTCAGCCAACAAGCAGCCCAGCGCAGCCTTCTTGCCGAGGAGCGCGAACTGGGCGGCGGCGCCAAACACCCGCTGTGGCGCTTTCTTGATCTGTTTACGCGTCGCAGATGGGCCATCGGCACAGTGGTTGTATCCGCAGGCCTGCTGGTGCTGGGTTATGCAACCAGTCTGCAGCTTAAGATAGGCGACCTTGACCAGGGGGCGCCCGAACTGCGCGCCGATTCGCGCTACAACCAGGACAATGCCTTCATGAACGCGAATTTCGGCGCATCCAGCGACGTGTTCGTGGTGATGGTCGAGACGCCTGATGGCCAGTGTTCCGATTATGGCACTGTAATGAAGGTGGATGCGCTTGAATGGCAGTTACGCCAGTTGCCCGGCGTGGAGGCCACTAACTCTCTGGCGTTGATGAATCGGCGCATGCTCACTGGGTTCAGCGAAGGCAGCCCCAAATGGTACGAGCTGCTCAACAGCCAGTCCATGGTCAATACGATCACGGCTGCCGCGCCGCGCGGTCTGTATAACGACCAATGCAACCTGCTCACGCTCTACGCTTATCTTCAGGACCACAAGGCCGATACGCTGACGCGGGTCGTGCAGGTGGTTGAGCAGTTTGCCCAGCAGAACAACACCGATCAAGTGAGATTTCGTCTGGCCGCGGGTAGTGCGGGCATCGAGGCGGCCACCAATATCGTGGTCAAGCAGGCCAGTCGCGAAATGCTGTTGTGGGTGTATGCCGCGGTGATCCTGTTATGCCTGATAACGTTCCGGTCATGGCGTGCTGTAGTGTGCGCCGTGGTGCCATTGATACTCACTTCCATGCTGTGCGAAGCCTTGATGGTGTGGCTTGGCATCGGTGTCAAGGTCGCCACGCTACCCGTTATCGCCCTTGGGGTGGGCATCGGCATCGATTATGCGTTGTATGTCATGAGCGTACTGCTGGCTCGAATGCGCGCCGGAGACAGCCTGTCGCAGGCCTATTATCGTGCCCTGCTTTTTACAGGCAAGGTGGTGCTGCTGACAGGGGTCACGCTAGCCATCGGCGTAGCCACGTGGGTGTTCAGCCCCATCAAGTTCCAGGCCGACATGGGCATTCTTCTGGCGTTCATGTTCCTGTGGAACATGCTGGGCGCGCTCATGCTGTTGCCCGCGCTGGCTTACTTCCTGTTGCCGCAGGCTGCACAGCCCGTGCCGGCGTCGCAAGCAGAGCCAGGGTCGTCCGGTGCTGCCGCGCCGGCCTCTTCTGATACGCGCCAGGTCGGGGCGAGCAAAGAATTCCCGGCACCAAGCACTCCTGCGGCGGAGGCACGCGGATGAGCATGCCGCTGTTTGATCTGACCGGCAAGGTGGCGGTCGTAACGGGCGGCTCAAGCGGTATCGGACGCGCCACGGCGACCGCGCTGGCTCAGTCCGGTGCCCGCGTGGCCATTGCTGGTATTGACGGGGCAGGCTGCATCGCGGCAGGCGAGGCACTGGGCGCTGCCGGTTTTCAGGCGATGGCGGTCAGCTGCGATGTGCGCCGGGAAGAACAGTTGAGCGATCTCGCCAAGCGGGTGCACGAGCATTGGGGCGGCATCGACATTCTGGTTTGTAACGCGGGCGTGGCCCCACATGCGGGACCTTTGGCCGACGCGAGCGATCACGATTACGAACTTACGATGGACGTGAACCTGCGCAGCGTAATGCGTTTGTGCAATCTCGTCATCCCGGGCATGGCCCGGCGCGGCGGGGGCTCCGTCGTGATTGTGTCCAGCATAGCCGGTGTACGCGGAAACAAGACGCTTGGTCTGTACGGCCTGTCCAAGGCGGCCAATGCGCAGCTGGCCCGCAACCTGGCGATAGAGTGGGGGCCCAGCAATGTTCGCGTCAATGCCGTTTCCCCGGGTGTCGTCACCACCGATTTTGCCGTGTCGTTGACCGAAGTGCCAGAGGTTGCTGCAGTTCGGCTGGCAAAGACGCCCTTGCGCCGCTTTGGCAAGCCCGAAGAGGTGGCCGGCGCGATTGTGTTCCTGTCGGCTCCGGCAGGTGCCTTCATCACGGGCCATAACCTGATTATCGATGGGGGGACCACCGTCAGCGATTGATTTTTCCGCCGGAGCGGGCCCCTCGTGGCGTTCGCTGATGGCCGTTCGTATCGCCGAAGCGCCATAAAGAAGCAATGGCGCCGGCACTGTCAAAAATGGGGAAGGAGACAAGATGAAGAAAGTAGAAAAGATTCTGATCGTGGGAGGCGGCATCGGCGGCATGAGCGCCGCGATCCAGTTACGCAAGCAGGGCGCTCAGGTTGACCTGGTCGAGCAAGACAAGGACTGGCAGGTGTATGGCGCGGGAATTACGCTCAGCGGACCGACCTTGCGTGCGTTCAAAGCGATCGGCGTCGTCGAGAGCATTATGCAGCAGGGATACTGCGCCGATGGCTGCGCTATCGCCCTGGCTAATGGTCAGATCATCGGCGAAATACCAACGCCGCGCATCGCTGGGCCAGAGGTACCCGGCGGTGGCGGCATAATGCGTCCCGTCCTGGCACGGATTTTGTCCCAGGCCACACTCGACGCGGGCGTGTCTGTGCGGCTGGGCGTGACGTTTTCTTCCATCAAGCAGGACGCGGATGGCGTGGACGTGGAGTTTGTGGATGGCAGCAGCGCCCGCTACGATTTGGTCATCGGCGCGGACGGCCTGCATTCGAAGGTGCGCCAGGCGATCTTCCCCGATGCACCCAAGCCGTCCTTCACGGGCCAAGGGGCTTGGAGGGCGGTTGTGCCGCGGCCGGCCGAAGTCGTACAGCCGATGATGTTCATGGGGCATCACACCAAGGCGGGAGTGAATCCTGTTTCAAACGACGAAATGTATCTGTTCTTCCTGGATAAAAGGGCCGACAACAGTTTTATTTCGCCGGAGCAGTGGGCGGGAATACTGGCTGAAGAGTTGGCGGAGTTCAGCGGCCTCGTGGGCGACATTCGAGACGGCATTTCGGCCCAGTCGCGCATTATCTACCGGCCGCTCGAGAGCGTTCTGGTGCCGGGCCCCTGGCATGCTGGCCGAGTCGCCCTGCTTGGCGACGCGATCCACGCCACGACTCCGCACTTGGCATCGGGGGCAGGCATTGCGGTGGAAGACGCCATCGTGCTGGCTGAAGAGTTGTTCCGGAACGGGGGCGCCGATGTGGCTGGAGCGCTGGAGCGCTATGCGTCCAGACGTATGGAGCGCAGCCGGCTGGTCGTGGAGAACTCCCTGCGGCTTGGAGTCATCGAACAGGAGGGCGGCTCTCAGCAGGAGCACGAGCAACTCATGCGCAGCACCATGCAATTGTTGCTGCAACCCATTTAAGGGGCGTTCGTCATGGGGGTTTCTTCTTTTCAGCAGGTCGGCGGCGAGCCTTTATCGCCGGCCCGCCCCGTAGGGTTCCTGCCCGCTTTGCTGCTGATGCTGGGCAGTTGTCTGCCCGTCATCGGCGCGGTGCTGATCGCACCGGTCTTGCCGCAGATGGTGGTGCACTTTGCCGCTGTGCCCAATGCCGAGGTCCTTGTACCTTTGGCGCTGACAGCCCCTGCGCTGGTCGTGGGCCTGACTGCGCCCTTTGCCGGCGTCATCGTGGACAGGCTGGGGCGCAAGCGGCTGTTGCTGGCAGCCGTCGTGCTTTACGCCGCTGTTGGCTTGGCGCCGTTGTGGCTCGCATCGCTGTATTACATCGTGGTCAGCAGAGTGCTGCTGGGCGTCGCTGAGGCCGCGATCATGACGTGCTGCACCACCTTGATCAGTGATTATTACCACGGCGAGCGCCGCGTCAAGCTTCTGGCGCAACAGGCCATCTGGGCTTCGGTGTCGGCGACCGTGTTCTTTGCCATTGGTGGGCTGATCGGCGAAGCCGGGTGGCGGGCGCCCTTCTGGGTCTACGGCGTTACGATCGTGCTCGCTCCCCTGATGGCCCGCTTCTTATGGGAACCGGAGCGCGAGCGTGTGAGCGCCTCGGACGGTAGGGCCCCATCCGTACCCTTCCCCCGGAAAACGGTGACGACGATCTGCGGCTTCTCCCTGTTAGGGGCGATTGCGTTCTACCTGTTGCCGGTCCACCTAGGCTTCGTTCTGCAGATATTGGGTGATGCGTCGCCTCAGCGCGTCGGCGCGGCGATGAGCATCGGCAGCGTGGCCACCGTGGCGGGCGCGCTGCTGTTCAAGCTGCTGGCGCGGTGGTGGGGCGTGGCGACGTTGTTGGCTGCCAGTTATGCCGCGCTGGGCTTGGGCTTTGTGCTGGTGGCGATGGCCACTAGCTATAACGGGTCGTTGCCCGGTGTCATTGCGGCCGGATTCGGTGCGGGTCTGGTCTTGCCCAGCCTTGTCACCTGGATGATGAGCCGGCTGGCTTTCGAACACCGTGGCAAGGGCGCCGGGGCGTTCACGGCTAGTTTCTTCGTGGGGCAGTTCATCTGCCCCTTGGTGGTTCTGGGCATCAGTACCTTGAATCAAGGATTGATTGAAAGCATTAATTGGTTCGGCTGGTGCTTTCTCGGCCTGGCGTTGATCCTTGCCGCTTCGCATCTGGCCGGCCGAAGCCTGACCGGGGCGGAAGCAGGCAAATTGTTAATGGAGAAACAGCATGACTGACGCCAAAAGCGTAAACACGCACGGGCCTCGTCCCATGAGGCGTGTAATAACCGGACACGATGCCCAGGGCAAGGCCATTGTCCTGAGCCAGGATGATTGCGCCACCGTGGCGCACATCGATGCCATTCCCGGCACATATTTCTACGAAATATGGAATACCAGCGAGTCTCCGGTGCCCCTGGCCGACACGGCGGAGGACCCAACCCTGAAACCACTGCAGTTGGCTCCCACACCCCATGGAAGTGTCATCCGCTTCGTAGATATTCCTCCTGATACCAGCGAGTATCTTGCCCATGGCGCCGAGAAAATGGAGCAGGCCTTCTCGCAGATCGGAGACGCGGACGCTTCGACCGTCAAGAAGACTTCGCCCCATCCCTTGATGCATCGCACCGAGAGCATCGATTACGGCATTGTGATTGAAGGTGAGATGACCCTGGTTCTGGACGACGAAGAGGTTACGCTCAAGCCCGGCGATGTTGTCGTGCAGCGCGGCACTAACCATGCATGGAGCAACCGCGGCAATGTGGTGTGCCGGATGGCGTTCATTTTGCTTGACGGTCGCTACGAGGGCGATCTGCGCGAGCGTATCGCGCGGTTTGATCAGTCCTGATGCCTTTGGGGCCGTAGGCTGCATTTCAGGTTTTTATTTCCCATTACAAAAGAAAGAGTGAGCTTAGCAAACAACATGGCAGCATCAAGCGAGCAGGCAGTCGTTGACGAATTAATGGCCCTCGAGAAGGAGAGGTGCCGGGCACTGGTGGAAAAGGACTTCCAGGCGGTCCGGCGATTGGTAAGCAAAGACGTTGTGCATGTGCATACACGCGGCAATGTAGATACGTTCGACAGTTACATGACATACATACAGAACGTGATCGAGTTTCTGAATGTGGAGCGCAGCGACCTGCGGGTCAAGGTATTGGGCGACACGGCCATCATGACCGGTGGCCAGGTCAATACCGCTCGCCTGATCGGCGGCGATGACGTCGTCAAGATCGAGTCGCGGGCTATCCAGGTCTGGATGCGGCAGGCGGAAGGCGCATGGCAGCAGGTGGCGTTTCAGGCCAGCCTCGTCGGCGCGCCGCCGCCAGCGGTCAAGCGTTAGCGCGTTGCCGGCCTGCTTGGATCGACAAGCCGCCTTTTTCGTTCGGTGCTGTATTCAGTTCTTTCTGAATCTGCGCGGCAAGAAGGCGGCGCACTCGTATCGCGCCTGAATCCTGCAGTGCCGAGAACTCCTGATCCACATAGCTCAGTGTGTCCAGACCCTTTTCCACCAGCGCCAAGGCGCTTTCGTCCTGTTCCCGTACGGCGTCGTACATATGGACGTTGGCTGCGGTGAATTCCGCATCGCCCAGCCGGAAATCTCGTGAGAAGCCGCCGAAGTAGAAGGTCGAGGTGGGGGTTTCGGGCGTTATGGCATGGAAAAAGCACATTTCCCCTAGCTTATCGGGTGTGGAGCCGTTCTCACAAATGCTTGCGGCGCGCTGGAAGGGGCCTCCGGTAATGACGAGGGAGGGCCCGTAATAGTCGGACCACACGTCGGTGTCGACGAGGAAGTCTCCCGGCCCGAACAGAAAAGTGTAATAGGGCGAATAGGGTGTGTCCTTGGTGCGGCGAACCATGCGCAAGATGCCACTGTGCTCTGTTATTTCCACAGGCGTTCGCACAACTTCTGAGACGTCCCCGACCAGGCTTTGGTGTATGTAGCCCAAGTGGCTCAGGTCGAACAGGTTGTCCAGAGCAAGCGTGTAGCGCGAAGGAACGTGTAGTGTTTTTGCCTGGGTGCTTTCCCAACCTGGCTGATCGATGCAATAGGGGCGAGGAATATCGTTTTCGTCAGCCAAGGCGGGATCGCCCATCCAGACCCAGATCCATTTCCATCGTTCCACTGCGGGATAGACGCGAGTACGGCATTTCTCGGGTATGTTTTCCTGGGTGGGGATATCGACGCAGCGGCCTTCAGGGTTGAATTTCATGCCATGGTAACCGCATTGAATCGCGTCGCCGGCCAGTGTGCCGGCTGCGGCCAGAGGGTAGAAGCGATGCGGGCAGCGCCCTTGCATGATGACAGGGGCACCGGCTTCGGTACGATACATAACCAGGGGTTCGCCCAGTATCGTTCGTTCCAGGGGGCTGCGGTTTACTTCGTCGCTGCGGGCGGCCACATACCACTGATTGAAGGGATAGGGCTGGGGGGTGTTGAGTGGGTACATTTTGTCTCCCGAACATGAGCTTCGCCCGGCGCCGACGTTGGAAATGCGGGAGCGATGCGCTGTTTAATTGATTGTTGGAAGCTCATGGTAAATGCCCGTTTTCGGCCCCACCAGATGGTTATATCCGGAAAAACGACGGTATCGTCTCGCAGGGTGCAGCAAATTGGCTCTGTCAGGGAAAATATCTGATGCCCGCAACACCGTGCGCGCCATGCTGCCTGGCTGCGGGCAGGGTAGCCGCCGACTGGCCCCCTATGGCGTACACCGGCAAGCCCGCTTCGAAGGCCAGGCCGGCAAAGCCTTCCCAACCAAGCGGGGCCTGGCCCGGATGCGAGGGCGTATCGAGCACGTGCCCCAGCACGGCAAAGTCGGCGCCCAGGCTGCGGGCGGTTTTCAGGTCGTCGGCATTGTGGGCCGACACACCCAGCAGGCGGCGCGGCTTCAGATGGGCGTCGCGGCGTGTCAGGGCGTATTCGCGGCTGTTTGGGTCGGTGCCGTTGGCCTGCGCCGGCTCGTCGGGTAAGTCGGGCAGGGTGCCGGCCGGGGCCTGGCGCTGGCCGCTGGCCAATTCGGCTGCATCCTGGGCGCGCAGATGCACCCCGTCGGCCAAGGCCCACCAGTCTTCAGGATGAGCGCTATTGAGCAGGCAAGGCGCGCCGGCCTTGCGGCAAACCCGAAGAACGGCTTCCAGGCCGGCACGCACTTCGGCGGCATCGGCCTGGGCGGCCCATTGGGGCTCGCGGAACTGGACCAGCATCTTGCCGCGGGCCAGGGCCGCTTCGAGTTTGGCCAGGAAGCCCGCCAGACCCTCGCTGCCGCCTATCGAGGTCAGCAGATAGCGTTCAGGCAGTTGCAGCCAGCGCAGCGGCGGCTCGGTGGCGGGCAGCAGGGGGCCGATGTCGAGCGGCACGTCGGTGCGAACCCAGGCCAGGGATTGGCCCTCGATGCCGGCGGGCGTGCCTTGCCACCCCGTGACCTTGCAGAAGGAAAGGCGCACGATGGTCTTGGGGTATTCGTGCACATGGGTGACCCAGCGCGCGGATTCGGTCACGTCGATGTCGAGCTCTTCCTTCAATTCGCGGGCCAGGGCCTGCAGCACGGTCTCGCCGGGTTCGATCTTGCCGCCGGGCAGCTCCCACCAGCCCGACCAGGGCTTGTCGCCCGGGCGCTCGGCCAGCAGCAGTTCGCCGTTGGGACGCAGGATGAGGCC
>Ga0182735_1000334_pt1 | contig 41265 bp, 41 predicted proteins | sample eDN5th30CKraftMG_FD_128524 | JGI IMG/M metagenome (GOLD analysis project Ga0182735, IMG submission 128524) | Enriched Miracle-Growth compost microbial communities from Emeryville, California, USA - eDNA 5th pass 30_C Kraft MG (version 2) (version 2) ...
CCCTTCTGTTCGAATGAGAACGCGCTTCGCCACGGCCGCCGCAACCGCCGCCGCCCTCGCCGCCACCGTCTCGGCCGCTGCCGCCCAGCAGATCGACCTCGGCGCGCTGAGCCAGGCCGACGGCGCCACGACCGGCACCATCATCCAGTTGTTCGGCCTGCTCACCGTGCTCTCGGTGGCACCGGGCCTGCTGATCATGGTGACCAGCTTCACCCGCTTCGTGATCGCCTTTTCGATCCTGCGCGCCGGCATCGGCCTGCAATCGACGCCGGCCAACCTGATCCTGATCTCGCTGTCCCTGTTCATGACCTTCTACGTCATGGCTCCGACCTTCGACCAGGCGTGGAGCAACGGTGTCAAGCCGCTGATGGACAACCAGATCACGCAGCCGGTGGCGCTGGAACGGATTTCCGACCCGTTCCGCACCTTCATGCTGCGCAATGTCCGCGACAAGGACTTCGACCTGTTCGCCGACCTCGCGCGTGACCGCGGCCAGCAGGTGGCGCGCGACACGGTCGACCTGCGCATCCTCGTTCCCGCCTTCATGATCTCGGAAATCCGCCGCGGTTTCGAGATCGGCTTCCTGATCGTGCTGCCCTTCCTCGTCATCGACCTCATCGTCGCCACCGTGACCATGGCCATGGGCATGATGATGCTGCCGCCGACCGTGGTGTCGCTGCCGTTCAAAATCATGTTCTTCGTGCTGATCGACGGCTGGAACCTCCTGGTAGGCAGCCTCGTGCGCTCGTTCCACTGACCGGCGACTTTACTGCCGGGAGCGATTTCACCTTCCATTAACCATAAGGCTTAGGCCTTTTTCAGGAACTGCCTGCCATGGTCGCGGACGATGGCGGGTGACCCCTTCGGGTCATTGGCATGATGCCGAACCGTCATACCGGCCGATCCGGTATGTATCCGAGTTTTGTGTAAGAACGGGTACGTGTATCCATGTCCAGTATCATGACCAACGCCTCGGCGTTGACGGCTCTGCAGAGCCTGAATGCCACCAACAAGAACCTCGAAACCACCCAGTCGCGCATCTCGACCGGCTACCGCGTCAACGATGCGTCCGACAACGCCGCCTACTGGTCGATCGCCACGACGATGCGCTCGGACAACCAGGCGCTGTCGTCCGTGCAGGACGCGCTCGGCCTCGGTGCCTCGAAGGTCGACACCGCCTACACCGGCATGAACAAGGCCGTCGACACCATCAACCAGATCAAGACCAAGCTGGTTTCCGCCTATGGCGCGACCGATGCCGACAAGGCCAAGATCCAGACTGAAATCGCCTCGCTGCAGGCGCAGATGAAGTCCTACGCCGATGGCGCCACCTTCTCCGGCACCAACATGTTGTCGGTGGATACGACCACCGGCACTGCTGCGGCAGGTACCGCCGACAAGGTCAAGATCGTTTCGGCCTTCAACCGTTCGTCGGCTGGCGCGGCTTCTATCTCGACCATCGACATCGACGTCAACAGCATCAAACTTTACGATGCCTATGGCGCCGACAAGTCGACCGGCGTTCCCGATAGCACCAATTTTGCCAAGGCAGGTATTCTCGATGGAGCCCGTACCAACGACGGTGCCAGGGCTACCGCTCTCGGAACGGCGGTCGTTCTCGGTGACGCGGCTGCGACTGGCGACACCTACAACGTAGCTTCCATGGCTTTGGTGGCTGGTGGCAAGACGGCCAGCGACAGCCAGATATCCGACATGATCGGTGTCGTTGAAGGCGCGCTCAAAGACATGACCACGGCGGCCACAACGCTCGGCGCCAACAAGAGCCGCATCGACCTGCAGAAGACCTTCACGCAGAGCTTGATGGACTCCATCGACCGTGGCGTGGGCCAGCTCGTCGACGCCGACATGAACAAGGAATCCACCCGGCTGCAGGCCCTCCAGGTCCAACAGCAGCTCGGCATCCAGGCGCTGTCCATCGCCAACGGTTCCTCGCAGTCGATCCTGTCGCTGTTCCGCTAGGCGTAGACCAGCCTCTCGAAAACCGATCGGGCCGCGCCGCCAGCGCGGCCCGATTTCTTTTTTCCCCGTTATCGACACGGCTTTTAATCGGCTGTTAACCATACGCTCCTAGTAATGGTTAACAATTGGATGATTCGCTCGGCACCGGGTCGTCGTCCATGGATCGCCGATCCGGCATGCGTGGCGTGCACCATTCGATAAAGGGGGAGTTCCTTGGCGAGCATCATGACGAACGCTTCGGCGTTGACCGCGCTTCAAAGCCTCAGCGCCACGAACAAGGCGCTCGAACAGACCCAGGCGCGCATCTCCACCGGCTACCGCGTCGCCGACGCGGTGGACAATGCCGCCTACTGGTCGATCGCGACCACCATGCGCTCCGACAACCAGTCGCTTTCCACCGTACAGGATGCGCTGGGCCTCGGTGCCTCCAAGGTCGACACGGCCTACACCGGGATGAACAAGGTGCTGACGGCCGTCGACGACCTGAAGCAGAAGCTGGTCGCGGCTTATGGCGCCAGCGCCGCCGACAAGGCCAAGATCCAGACCGAGATCGACGCGCTGCAGGGACAGATGAAGTCCTTCGCCGGCGCCGCCACCTTCTCCGGCTCGAACTTCCTGTCCGTGACCTCGACGCGGGTCGCCGCCGACAACGACGGCGTTCAGCCCGACGTCAAGATCGTGGCCGCCTTCAACCGCAGCTCTGGCGGCGTGGTGTCGCTCGGCACCATCGACATCGACATCGAGAGCGTGAAGCTGTTCGACAACGGCGCCGCCAACGCGGTCAAGAACGCCGGCCTGCTCGACCGCGAAACCACGATCTACGCCACGGCCACGGACCAGGCCACCTACGACGCCGCCTATGCGACGGCGATCGCTGCGGGCAAATCAGACATCGACGCCAACACCGATGCCGAAACCGCCGTGGGAACGCCGGCCCCTGCGAACATAGCCAAGATTTCCGTCCATAACCTCGACATCACCGCAGCCGGCGTGACCGACGACGTCATCACCCAGATGATCTCGAAGGTGGATAACGTGCTGAAGGCGCTGACCGATGCCGCCACCGTGCTCGGCGCCGCCAAGAAGCAGATCGACCTGCAGAAGACCTTCACGCAGAGCCTGATGGACTCCATCGACAAGGGCGTCGGCCAGCTCGTCGATGCCGACATGAACAAGGAATCGACGCGGCTCCAGGCCCTTCAGGTCCAGCAGCAGCTCGGCATCCAGGCGCTGTCGATCGCCAACGCCAATTCGCAGAACATCCTCTCCCTGTTCAAGGGCTGATCCAGCCCTTCCGCACCGGCTGAAATCGGGCCGCCCGGCAACCGGGCGGCCCGATTTCATTTTCGCACAAGCTTCGCGCATTAGGGTTGCCGCGGGCAATGATGCGGGAGCCGTCGATCCGTGCCGGAACAGATCCAGACACTCATCTCGAACCTCAGGGGGTTCGGCACCAAACGGCTTGCCATCATGGCCGGCATCGCCGCCGTCGTCATGGCCGTCATCGGCGTCGGCGCGCTCTATCTCAACCGCCCCGCCTATGAGACGCTCTATGTCGGGCTCGAACGCTCCGACGTGAACCAGATCGGCATGGTGCTGGGCGAAGCCGGCATCGACTTCGACGTCGGCGCGGACGGCACCACCGTGCTCGTCGCCGCCGGCGCGACGGCACGGGCCCGCATGCTCCTGGCGGAAAAGGGCCTGCCGACCAGCGCCAACGCCGGCTACGAGCTTTTCGACAATGTCGGCTCGCTCGGCCTCACCTCCTTCATGCAGCAGATCACCCGCGTGCGCGCGCTGGAAGGCGAGATTTCGCGCACCATCCAGTCGATCTCGGGTGTCAAGGCGGCGCGTGTCCATATCGTGCTGTCGGAACGCGCCAATTTCCGCCGCGAGGAACAGCAGCCCTCGGCCTCCGTCGTCATCCGCTACAGCGGCATCGACGCCGGCAGGACCGCCATGTCGATCCGCCATCTGGTCGCCGCCGCCGTGCCGGCGCTGTCGGCCGACCGGGTGACGGTGCTGGATTCGGCCGGCAACCTGCTCGCTTCCGGTGACGACCCCTCCAACACCAGCGCGGCGCGCACGCTCGGCATCGAGCAGTCGGTCGAGGCCCAGATCGGCGACAACATCCGGCGCGCGCTGACCCCCTATCTCGGCCCCGACAATTTCCGCGCCAGCGTCAAGGCCGACATCAACACCGACACCCGCCAGATCGAGGAAACGATCTACGACCCCGACTCGCGCGTCGAGCGCTCGGTGCAGTCCGTGCGCAACAACGAAAGCAATGCCCAGACGCAGGCCTCGACGCCGGCGAGCGTCGAGCAGAACCTGCCGGAAACCCAGGCCCAGGCGACCGCCGGGCCGCAGTCCTCCTCGCAGAACGACCGCAAGGAAGAGATCACCAACTACGAGATCAATTCCAAGCGTGTCGCCACCGTCTCCAACGGCTATTCGCTCACCCGCATGTCGATCGCGGTGGTGGTCAACCGCGATCGGCTGACCGCGATCCTCGGCAAGGACGCGACACCGGAGCAGGTCACCGCCCGGGTGGCTGAAATCAAGAAGATGGTGGCCTCGGCCACCGGCTTCGACGAGAAGCGCGGCGACAACATCGACGTGTCGTCGGTGGAGTTCATCGACGGGCTCGACGGCACGCCGGTCGAGGGACCGAGCATGCTTGAATCGCTCGGCCGCTACACCGGTAGCCTCATCAATGCCGGCGCCTTCATCGTCGTTGTGTTCCTCGTCGCCTTCTTCGGCTTGCGGCCGATGGCGAGCGCCCTGATCGCCGGCCCCGCCCCGACAACGCTGGCCGAGCCGAGCTTCGAGGAAGTGCAGCGCGCGCTGCCGACCCCGGAGGGCGAAGCCGCAGGCGCGCAGGCCACGGCAGCCCTGCCCGGCCGCGGCGGCCCTACCCCGCTCGACGACCTGCGCCAGAAGCTGCGGCCCGCACCGCAGGAGCGGCTGGCGCGCATGGTCGACCTCAACGAGGAGCGGACGGCGCAAATCCTGCGTAAATGGACCGCCCAGGAAGCGGTCGGCTGATGGCTCACGCGGCCCTTTACGACCTGCTGCCGGATTTTGGCGCCGCGCCGCCGCGCGCCAATGCGCCGGCACCGGCGGCACGTCCCGCCCCGGCGCCGGAAACGCCGAAGGTCGACGTCGAAGCCTTGGTCGCCCGTGCCGTCGCCGATGCCGAAGCGGCACTGGAAGCGCGGCTGGCGTCGGCGCACGAACAGGCGCTGGAGGCCGAGCGCCAAAGGAGCGCCGAGGCGATGCAGGCCTTCCTGCAAGGCGTGGGCACCGATATCGGCGAGGCGATCGCCGGGCGCATCGACGCGCTGGAAACCCATGTCAACGAACGGATCGGCGCGGCCGTCGCGCGCATCGTCGGCGATATGCTCGGCGCGGATTTGCGGGAGCGTTCGCTGCGGGCGCTCGCCCGCACCGTCAGCGACAGCATCGGCGACCGCGAGGCCCTGCGGATCGGCGTGCGCGGCCCGCAATCCATGTTCGAGACGCTTCAGGCGGCGCTAGGCCCGCGCGCCGCCCATCTCGATTTCACCGAGGCTGAAGGCTTCGACCTGACCGTCACGCTGGACGATACGGTGTTCGAAACCCGCATGGCCGAATGGGCCGGTGTGCTGGCCCAGGTGCTGTCCGAGGGTCGGGCATGAGCACGGTGGAAAACAGCGAGCACGCGCGCGAGATCATCATCGTGCGCCACCGGGGCGGCGATCATGACGACGCGCCGCACGGCGGCGTGTGGAAGATTGCCTTCGCCGATTTCATGACCGCCATGATGTGCTTTTTCCTGGTGATGTGGCTGATCAACGCCGCCAACGAGCAGACCAAGGCGGCGGTCGCCAGCTACTTCAACCCGGTCAGGCTGATCGACCGCAACGCCAGCCGCAAGGGGCTGGAAGACCTCGGCGACGGCCCGCGCGATGCCGGCCTGACGGCCGACAGCCCCGAGGAGAACACCGACAAGTCCGGCCAGGGCAACGACGGCGCCTCGTCGTCATCGCAAAAGCAGAAGTCGAAGGCCGCGGCCAAGCCATCGGACAGCGCGGAACGGCGCCTGTTCGCCGACCCCTACGCCGTGCTTGCCGAGATCGCCACCGATACGGCCGCACTGCAGAACGTCAGCGAGAAGGGCGACGGCGGCGCACAGGCGGCCGGCCCCGCCACCGGCGCTTCCGGCGGCACCTCCTACCGCGATCCGTTCGCGCCCGATTTCTGGTCGCAGCAGATGGCGACGCCTCTCGCTGAAACCAGCGCCGAGCGCGCCCGCATCGAGGGCGATCCGGCAAAGCCCGGCGACAAGGTGGCCGAGGTCGAGAACCCCAAGGTCAAGGCCGTCGCCCAACCAGCCCCGGTGCCGAACACCGCCCCGCTGGAAGCGCTCGCCAAGGGCGAAACCACCGACGCCTGGAAGAAGCCGCCAGAGTCCCAGGTGCCGGATAGGAAGGCCGCGGAAGAAGAAAAGGAGCCGGCGGCCAAGAGCGAAAACACAACCTCCGGCACGGCCCTCAAGGCCGCCACCGAGATCAGGCAGCAACTTGCGCAGGCGTTCAAGGCCGGCGACACGCTCCATGACGGCGTCTCGGTCGAGGCGACCGACAAGGGCGTCGTCATCTCTATCACCGACCGCATGGATTTCGGCATGTTCAAGATCGGCTCGGCGCTGCCGAACCGCGACCTGGTGCTGGCCATGGACAAGATCGGCCGCATCGTTAACGGACAGAAAGGCAAGATCAGCATCAAGGGGCATACGGACGCCCGCCCCTTCCGAAGCGAGAACTACGACAACTGGCGGCTATCCACCGCGCGCGCGCAGTCCGCCTATTACATGCTGGTGCGCGGCGGCGTCGACGAGCGCCGCATCGTCGAGGTCGCCGGCTTCGCCGACCGCCAGCCGAAGGACGCCGCCGACCCGCTCGCCGCCGTCAACCGCCGCATCGAGATTTTCCTGGAGACCGGCGGATGAGAAGGCGGCCGCATCCGGAAGACCGCTTCCCGCGAGAAGGCCATGTCCCCGCTCCCGGCGCCTCACCGCAAGGGGGGCCGGAATTGGATATGTCTCGACCCCCACCGCGAACCGGTCTTCCTCATGCAATTCCCCCACGCCGGATAAAAATCCAGGCCCTCCTGTGCGGCCTCACGGGGCTCGCCCTCGTGGCAGTCTCCACGCCCGGCCGGGCCGCCGAGACGCTGCAGCCCTACCAGATGGTGCGCTCGCTGCAACTGGTGCAGGATCGCATCGCGGCGGGCGACCACGCGGCGCTGCCGATGCAGGCGAAGCTGCTCGAAATGGTCGACGCGCGCCTGCGCTCGGCGACGCCCGAGACGTTCAAGGAAGCGAAGAATTTTCGCGCCCTGCTGGTCTACGGCATGAGCGGCGGCAATCCGGTCACCGTGCAGGCCACGGCCTCGCGGCTCGAACTGGAGCCACAGGACCAGGACATCGCCGGCGGCATCGTCGCCTATCTCAACGGCCGGCCGGCCGCCGCGATCGAGGCGCTCGACGCGGTCGACCCGAGGCGGCTGCCCGCCGATCTCGGTGCATTCGTGGCCCTGGTCAAGGGCTCCCTGCTGGCCGCCGAACGCCCGGTCGAGGCGCTGGCGCTGCTAGACCAAGCCCGCCTGCTCAGCCCCGGCACGCTGGTCGAGGAAGCGGCCCTTCGCCGCTCGATCGCCATCGACGCCAGGCAGGCCGATGCCGCCCGCTTCGCGCTGGCCTCCACCCAGTATGTCGAGCGCTATCTCTATTCGCCCTATGCCAGCCAGTTCGCCGACGCCTTCGTCAGCGGCGTGATCGCCATGCATGAGGCGATCAGCCAGGACAAGCTCGCCGACATCACCTCGATGATGGACGCCGAGCGCGAGAAGGTGATCTACCTGCGCATCGCCCGCCGCGCCGCGATCGACGGCCTGGCCGACCTTTCGGCCTTCGCCTCGGCAAAGGCCGAACAAGGCCGGGACGGCAAGGCCAACGACGACGATCCCCGCGCCCAGCTTTATGCGAGCCTGTCCACGGTCACGTCGGCCACCGTAGATACGGTGCGCGAAAAGCTGAAAACGATCGACCGCGACCAGCTTTCGGAAAACGACCGCTCGCTGTTGGATGCCGCGCGCGCCGTGATACGCGAAATGGTGGCCACGCCGCCATCCGCCAAGACCGATCCGGCAGCGGGGCAGACCGAAACCGTCGCACCCGGCGAACAGGCCTCGGTGGAAACGGACCTGCCGCCCGTCGAAGGAATCGCGGGGGAAGCCCCCGCCGCACCGGTGCCGCCGCCGGTCGCAACCGCGGAGACGAAAGACACTGCCGTCGCTGCCGATCCGACCGACAAGGCCATCGCCGCAACCCGCCATACGCTGGATTCGATCGACCAGATGCTTGGAGTTTCTCCGCAATGAGAGTGAGCGCCGACCCGGCCCTGTCCGCTGCCCTGTCCAAGGGCGAGCGCCCCACCGCGCCGGCGGCCGGCGAAGAGACGCAGAAATTCGAGCGCCTGCTGCGGCAGGCGAAGAAGCCGCACGGGCCGGAGCCCTCGCCCGCCGACGCCGCGCCGCGCCGGATGAACTGGTCCTCGATCGCCGCGGCGCTGTCGGGCAAGGCTGGAAGTGAAGACGCCACCGATGCCGCCGATCCCGAAAACGACCACGAAAAGCTGGCGGAGCGCAAGGCTGGCGAGGGCCAACCGACCCGCGACCACGCCCACGCACCGGCACCGCCAGTGCAGAATGGCGGGCCATGGCTGCTTACCGCCCACGACCCGGATCGCGGGCCTGTTCCGCCTGCCCCGACCGGTTCGCCTCGCGACAGCGAAGGCAAGACACAAGGCTCGGGCCGCGCCATCCCTGCCAACATGGACGCCGCCGTGGCCGGGGATGCGCCTCTGGCGAGCGCCAAAATGCCGGCAACGACGGCCACACCCGTTGCGGCCGGCCAGCCTCGCGCCACGCCGTCATTCGAGACGCCGGTTGGCCCGGCGGCAATGAACGAGGCCACCCGCACCGTTTCCGTCGAACCGGCCTCGGTCTCGACAAAGAGGCCTGACGCGACACCACCGGCAGACAAGGCCCTAGCAGCGGTCGCCGACAAACCGAGCAGTACGCCCGTCACCGTCACCGCCGCGCAAAGCTTTCCCGCCCCCGCGCCTGTAAGCCAGACGATAACCGCCCTGGCGGGCGCCATTGCAAGCGATGGTGGCGTGGCCCCCGCGCTTGCGGCTTCCGCCGGACTCGCCCAGCCGGGCCAGGCTGTTGCAGCCGCAACACACCTCCTCAAGATCGAATTGCATCCGGCCGAGCTTGGGGTGGTCACCGCCAATCTGCGCCTGTCCGGCGGTCAGCTTTCGATCGAATTGAAGCCCGAAAATCAGGAGGCCCACCGCCGGCTTTCGGCCGACAGCGAGGCGCTGGCCAAGTCGCTGCAAGGCCTCGGCTTCGCCGTCGACAAGATCACCGTCCTGCAACCTTCGGTAGCAGTCACAGCCGCCCCGCGCATGGACGCCGCACCCGGCCCGGCGGGGCGGGATGCCTCGTCGTTTCAACCGGGAAACTCGGGCGGCAACGGCGAATCTTCGGGCGGTCAGCACTTCGGAAGGAACCGTGGCAATGAAGGTCAACCTGGCGGCCATGGCAGCACGCCTCTGCGCGACCGTGCTGGCGGCGGCCTGTTTATCTAGCCTGCCCGACAGCCCGGCCAGGGCGGCGGCAAACCCGTGCGAGGCCGAAATCCTGCGTGCCGCCGACCGTTACGGGATTCCGGCCGGCATCCTCTATGCGGTCGGCCTGACGGAAACCGGCAACAAGGGAAGCCTCCAGCCCAATGCCTTGAATATAGAAGGAAAAGCCGTATTCCCGAGGAGCCGCGCCGAGGCGCTGGCCGCCTTCGGTAAGGCGCGCAGCGACGGCAAGACGCTGATCGATCTCGGCTGCATGCAGATCAACCACCGCTATCACGGATCGCATTTCCGCAACGTCGACGACATGCTGGACCCGCGCCAGAACGTCGACTACGCGGCGCGCTTCCTCGCCCGGCTGCACGCCCGCCACGAGACATGGTCGATGGCCGTGGCCCGCTATCACGCCGGCCCCGACAACGACCCGGCGCAGAAGATTTACGTCTGCCGCGTCATCGCCAACATGGTCGCCGTCGGCTTCGGCAAATGGACGGCGAACGCCCGAGCCTTTTGCAACCCATAAGCGTTTTAGCGCTCACGCATAAGCGAGGCCAGCGACCTCCGCAGGCGCCCGCGAACATTTTTGCGGGCTTATCCCCACCGGGGACTCGACTCCCAATATTCTAGCTACAAGAATTGACGGTTGCCGCCGATTCCCACCAGCGACTACCCCTTTCCTCACGGGGCAGATGAACTGATTCGGAGGGCGGGCCGATGATCGTGGTCGTTGACGAGCGCGAACTGGTAACCGAGGGTTACAATTCACTATTCGATCGGGAGGGTGTGGCCTGCGCGGGTTTCGCGCCCGGCGAGTTCGACGAATGGGTGTCGAGTGCGGCCGACGACGATCTCAAGTCGGTCCGCGCCTTCCTCATCGGCGACTGCCGCGAGGGCAGCATCTCGCCGCGCCAGATTCGCGACCGCACCGGCGCGCCGGTCATCGCGCTCAGCGAGCAGAATTCGCTCGAGAATACGCTGAGGCTGTTCGAATCCGGCGTCGACGACGTCGTGCGCAAGCCGGTCCACATCCGCGAGATCCTCGCCCGCATCACGGCGATCCGCCGTCGCGCCCACGAGGACGTGTCCTACACCGAGATCGGCGCCATGCGCATCTTCATGGACGGCCGCGACCCGGAGATCGACGGCGAGCCGCTGCCGCTGCCGCGCCGCGAACGTCGTATCCTCGAATATCTGGCGAGCAACCGCGGCCGCCGCGTCACCAAGACCCAGGTGTTCAACGCCATCTACGGCATTTTCGACGAGCAGGTCGAGGAGAACGTCGTCGAAAGCCACATCAGCAAGCTGCGCAAGAAACTGCGCGAGCGGCTGGGCAGCGACCCGATCGATTCAAAGCGCTTCCTCGGCTACCGGCTGGTCTGCTGATGGGCGTGCCCGGCGACGGCCGTTCCCGCGCCAGCCTCGCGCAAGAAAAGCTCTCTATCCTCGCCGCCACCTGTGCTGGAACCGAGGAGACGCCCCGATGAGCCTTTACGGAATGATGCGGACCGGCGTTTCCGGCATGAACGCGCAGGCCAACCGCCTGTCCGCCACTGCCGACAACATCGCCAATGCCGACACCACCGGCTACAAGCGCGCTTTCACCGAGTTCTCGACGCTGGTCATGCCGACCACGGGCGGCGCCTATAATTCCGGCGGCGTCACCACCACGATCATGAACTCGATCAGTTCCCAGGGCGTCTTGCAATACACCACGTCCGTGTCCGACCTCGCGGTCGACGGAAACGGCTTCTTCGTGGTGCAGAGCCCGAGCGGAACGCCGTTTTTGACGCGCGCCGGGGCCTTCGTTCCCGACGGCGCAGGCCGTCTGGTCAACGCCGCCGGCTACCAGCTCATGGCCTACAGCTACGACAACGGCGTCCCCTCCGCGACCGTCAACGGCTTCGAGGGGCTGGTGCCGGTGGTGATTTCCGACAAGGACATGTCGGCCACCCCCAGCACCGAGGGCTTCTACACCGGCAACCTCGCCGCCAACGCCACGGCGGTGGCGGCCGCCGACCTGCCGTCGACCAACGCCGCCACCGCCCAGTATTCGGCCAAGTCGTCGATCATCGCCTACGACAATCTCGGCAACAAGAAGCTGCTCGACGTCTACTTCACCAACACCGGCCCGGGCGCCTGGGAAGTCACGGTGTTCGACCAGGCCAGCGCCACGCCGGGCACTTCCTTCCCTTACACCGGCGGCCCGATCGGCACGGCCGACCTGACCTTCGACACCACCACCGGCAAGCTGGCCGGCGCCGTCACCAGCGTCACGGCGAACGTGCCCGGCGGCGCGTCCCTCAAGATCGACCTGTCCGGCATGAAGCAGCTTGGCACCGGCTTCATGATTTCGGACGGCGCCGTCAACGGCAGCGCGCCGGGGACCATCGACAAGGTCCAGATCAGCACCGACGGCACCATCTACGCGCAGTACAAGGACGGCTCCACCAAGGCGCTCTACAAGATCCCGCTGGCCGACGTGCAGAGCCCGGACAACCTCACCGTCCTGCCCGGCAACGTCTATGCGCAGGGCACCGATTCCGGCTCCATCCGCATCGGTTTCGCCAATGAGGGCCGGCAGGGCTCCATCGTCTCCGGCGCGCTCGAAAATTCCAATGTCGACATCGCCGAAGAGCTCACCGACATGATCGCGGCCCAGCGCAGCTACACCGCCAATTCGAAAGTGTTCCAGACCGGTTCCGACCTCATGGACGTCCTCGTCAACCTCAAGAGATAAGGATAAGCCCGGGCCGATAGCCCGCCCGGGCTTTTGAAAACCGCGCATGTCGCTGAGTTCCGCCCTGAACATTGCCCAGTCCGCGCTTCAAAGCACGTCGCGCCAGACCGGCATCGTTTCACGTAATGTGGCGGATGCCTCCAACCCGGACTATTCGCGCCGCACCGCCAACGTCGTGTCGACGGCGCCCGGCGCGCGGGCCATCGACATCCAGCGCGCCACCAACGAGCTGCTGTTTCGCCAGAACCTCGCGGCCCTTTCGTCATGGGCGGGGCAGAGCGCGCTTTCCGGCGGCATGGATCGGCTGGAACTGGCGGTCAACGGCGTCGACAACGCCTCCTCGGCTTCCGCGGCCATCGGCAAGCTGGCGCAGGCGCTCCAGCTCTACGCCACCTCGCCCGCCAACCAGAACATGGGCACCAGCGTCATCGACGCGGCGAAAGCCGTCGTTCGTTCCCTGAACGACGGCACAAAGGCCATCCAGGATTTCCGCGCGCAGGCCGACGGCGAAATCGCGACCAGCGTCGACGACCTCAACACGCTGCTCGGCCAGTTCCAGGACGCCAACGCCGCCGTGGTCTCCGGCACCCGCTCCGGCACCGATGTCTCGGACGCGCTCGACAAGCGCGACGCGCTATTGAAGAAGATCGCCGAATACGTGCCGGTCTCGACCTACACGCGCGGCGCCAACGACATGGTCATCACCACCACGAACGGCACGACGCTGTTCGAGACGATACCGCGCTCGGTGACGTTTTCGCCCTCTTCCGCCTATGGCGCCGGCGTGACCGGAAACACCGTCTATATCGACAACGTCCCGGTCACCGGCGGCAATGGCGGCAATACCGACGCGGCCGGCAAGATCGCCGGGCTGATCCAGCTTCGCGACGGCGTCGCCTCGACCATGCAAAGCCAGCTGGACGAGATCGCGCGCGGCCTGATCACGGCGTTTTCCGAAACGTCCTCGCCGCCCAATCCCGACCTCGCGGGCCTGTTCACCTGGAGCGGCGCCCCGACGCCGCCGGCCCTGCCGACGATCCCCGCCGCCGGAACGCTGGTGAACGGGCTGGCCGGCCAGATCAGCGTCAACAGCGCCATGGACCCGGCCAAGGGCGGCGACGTGACGAAGCTGCGCGACGGCCTGAACTACGTCGCCAATCCCGACCACAACGCCGCCTTCGCCGACCTTCTCATCAAATACGGCGATGCGCTGGACAAGCCGATGGCGTTCAGCCCGGCAGCCGGCATCGCCAGCAATTCCAGCGTCACCACCTATTCGGCCAATGCCATCGGCTGGTTCGAGGGCATGCGCCAGCAGGCCGCCACTGCGGCCGACACCAAGGAAGCGTTGGCCACCCGCACGGCGGAGGCCCTGTCCAACGAAACCGGCGTCAACGTCGACACCGAAATGTCGCTCCTGCTCGACCTGGAGCACACCTACCAGGCATCGGCCCGTATCCTCAGTACCGTCAACCAGATGTTGGACTCCCTCCTCCAGGCTGTGCGATAAGCCATGAAAACCACTTCCGTCTCCTCCGCCGGCCTTTCCAACGCACTGCGCTACTCGCAGATACGCATGCAGGTCGACCTGGTGAAGGGGCAGAAGGAGATGGACACCGGCCGGGTAGCCGACCTCGGCCTTGCGCTCGGCGCGCGCACCGCCCAGTCGGTGACCTTCGCGCGCGATCTCGACCGGCTGAAGACCATCATCGATTCGAACGGGCTGGTCGCCTCCAGGCTGACCGCCACCCAGGACGCCCTCAGCCAGTTGAGCGACCAGGCGCAGACCCTGCTGTCCAGCCTGATGAGCAACACCTCGGGCGACCTCACCAACACGCTCACCGGCAACACCGGCAAGGCGACGTTGCAGGCGCTGACCTCGATCCTCAACACCAGCGTCAACGGCGAGTTCCTGTTCGCCGGCACCAACACGGACGTCAAGCCGATCGCCGACTTCGATGCCCCGGGCTCGCCGGCCAAGGCCGCCTTCGACGCTTCCTTCCTCGCCTATTTCCATTTCACGCCGGACGATCCGGCGGCGGCCACCATCAGCGCCGCCGACATGGACACTTTTCTCACCACCGAAATCGAGCCACAGTTCCTCGGCGCGGACTGGGCGAACTGGTCCAACGCCACCGACCAGCCCATCGTCAGCCGCATCGCCCTCAACGAAACGACGGAAACCTCCGTCAGCGCCAACACCAGCGGCGTGCGCAAGCTGGCGATGGCGGCGACCATGGTGTCGCAACTGCTGGCCGGCAATGTCAGCCAGGAGGCGAGGCAGGCGCTCGTCAGCCGCGCGCTGACGCTGGTCGGCGAATCGCTGAGCGACCTCGGCCAGACCCGCGCGCAGACCGGCATCGCCCAGCAGCGCGTGGCCGACGCCAACACCCGCATGAACACGCAGATCGACCTGTTCAACCGCCACGTCCTCGATCTCGAGGGCGTCGACCCCTACGAGGCCGCCAACCGCGTCAACGACCTGGTGTCGCACATCCAGACCTCATTCGCGCTCACCGCGCGCATCCAGCAGCTCAGCCTGCTGAATTTCCTGTCCCCCTGATCCAGCCCAACGGAACCAGTGATGTACCAATTCTCCTACGCCGACATTCAAACCGACTCGGTGGCCGATGCGAAAGATCGCGAACGGCAGCTGCTCAGCCGGTCGATCGACATGCTGGCGGCGGCGGCGGCGGCCGGAAGCCGGTCGATGGAGGCGGTCGAGGCCCTGCATTTCACCAACCGGGTCTGGACCAACCTGATCGAAGATCTCGGATCGAGCGACAACGCGCTGCCGAAGGAATTGCGCGCCAACCTCATCTCCATCGGCCTGTGGCTGTTGCGCGAGGCCGAGGACATCCGCCAGGGCCGGACCGACGATTTCGAAGGCATCATCGAGGTTTCCCAGATCATCCGGGACGGCATCCAATGACCAAGAACACGCTGAAGCTGTCGCTCAAGCCCAACGAGAAGCTCTATCTCAACGGCGCCGTCATCCGCGTCGACCGCAAGGTGACGCTGGAACTGCTCAACGACGTGCAGTTCCTGCTCGAGAACCATGTGCTGCAGCCCGAGGACGCCTCGACGCCGCTGCGGCAGCTCTATTTCATCCTTCAGGTCATGCTGATGAACCCGCAGGGCGCGGTCGAGGCCTGCGAGATGTTCCGCCGCTCGCTGCCGCTGATGCTGGCGAACTTCACCGACGAGCGCATCCGCACTGCGTTGAAGAACGTCGACCGCATGGTCGGCGAGGACAAGGTCTTCGACGCGCTGCGGGCGATCCGCGCGCTCTACCCGCTGGAAAAGGCCATCCTGTCCGGCGCGGAAACGGACGCGTCGCCGGTGCAGGCAGAGGACGCGAAGCGGCCGCTGGCCATGGGAGCGCACTGACATGAACGTGGACATGACGACGACGATCCCCGCCGGCGCCAGCCAGAAGGCGGACCCCAAATCCAAGACCTCGGTGGACTACAATTCCTTCCTGCGGCTGCTGGTGGCCCAGTTGAAGAACCAGGACCCGACCCAGCCGATGGATTCGACACAGTACGTCGCCCAGTTGGCTACCTTCTCGCAGGTCGAGCAGGCCGTGCAGTCCAACGCCAAGCTCGACCAGATCCTGCAATCGTCGGCGCTGGCCCAGGCCGACAGCATCATCGGGCGCTCCATCACCTCCGCCGACGGCGCGACCACCGGCACGGTGGCCGAAGTGCGCCTCGCCAGTTCGGGCCTGATCGCCATTCTCGGCGACGGCACCGAAATACCGGTCGGCCCCGGCGTCACGGTAAAGCCGGCGGGCTGACCCATGAACGAAGCCGATGCGCTCGACATCGTCCAGTTCGCGGTGTGGACGGTCCTGACCGCCTCCGCGCCGGTCGTGCTGGTGGCCATGATCGTCGGCATCGGCATCGCGCTCATCCAGGCGTTGACCCAGGTCCAGGAAATCACGCTGACCTTCGTGCCCAAGATCGTCGCCATCATGCTGGTGGTGGCGCTGACCGGGCCGTTCATCGGCAGCCAGATATCGGCCTTCACCAACGTCATCTTCGAGCGGATCGAAACCGGCTTCTGAAAAACCGCGCCATCGCGAAAAAACATTCGCCTTTTCCGGGGCATAATCTACTTTGCCGGCAGAGTTCGGCGAACCGGATGGCGAATCGACCGCATGACTGACCTGCCCAGATGATCGACGACGACGAGCCCGGCAACGAGCAAGGCTCGACCCTAGCGCCGTTCCGGCACGGCACTTTCCGCGCAGTCTGGACGGCGAGCCTGTTTTCCAATTTCGGCGGCCTGATCCAGGGCGTCGGCGCCGCCTGGCTGATGACCTCGATCTCCTCGTCGTCGGACATGGTGGCGCTGGTCCAGGCTTCCACCGCGCTGCCGGTGATGCTGTTTTCGCTGACGGCCGGCGCCATCGCCGACAGTTTCGGGCGGCGACAGGTGATGCTGGTCGCGCAGACCTTCATGCTCGTCGTCTCGGCACTGCTCACGGTGTTCGCCTATCTCGGGCTGATAACGCCCTGGCTGCTGCTTGCCTTCACCTTCCTGATCGGCTGCGGCACCGCGCTCAACAACCCGTCCTGGCAGGCCTCGGTGGGGGACATGGTGCCGCGCAACGACCTGCCCGCCGCCGTCGCCCTGAATTCCATGGGCTTCAACCTGACGCGCAGCGTCGGCCCCGCCATCGGCGGCATCATCGTGGCGGCGGCAGGGGCCGCGGCGGCCTTTGCCGCCAATGCCCTGAGCTACGTGGCGCTGATCACGGTGCTGTTTCGCTGGAAGCCGCAACTGCCGCCCGCCACCCTGCCCCGCGAATCGCTCGGCGCGGCCATGGGAGCCGGGCTTCGCTACGTCGCCATGTCGCCCAATATCGGCAAGGTGCTGATCAGGGCCTCTGCCTTCGGCTTCACCGCGGGCGCCATCCTTGCCCTGCTGCCGCTGGTGGCGCGCGACCTGGTCGGCGGCGGGCCGCTCACCTACGGCGTCATGCTCGGCGCCTTCGGCGTCGGCGCCGTCAGCGGCGCCCTCATCAGCGGCCGCCTGCGCCGCATGCTGGCCAGCGAGACCATGGTGCGCTGCGCCTTCCTCGGCTTCGCGATCTGCGCCTGGATAGCGGCTTTCAGCCCGCAGGCGTGGCAGACCCTGATCGGCCTTCTCGTCGGCGGCGCCTGCTGGGTCATCGCGCTGTCGCACTTCAACACCACCGTGCAGATGTCGACGCCGCGCTGGGTGGTGGGGCGCGCGCTTTCCATCTACCAGACCGCCACCTTCGGCGGCATCGCGCTGGGCAGCTGGGTGTGGGGCGTGGTGGCCGAATCCTACGGCGTGCAAACCGCGCTGGTCGTCTCCGGCTTCACCATGCTGGCCGGCGGCGCGCTCGGGCTTGTCGTTCCGCTGCCGCAGAACATCCCCATCAACCTCGATCCGCTGAACCGCTGGACCGAACCCTCGCTGTCGCTCGACCTGAAGCCGCGCAGCGGCCCGATCGACATCATGATCGAATACGAGATCAAGGACGAGGACCTGGCCGAATTCATCGCCCTGATGGCCGAGCGCAGGCGCATTCGCCGCCGCGACGGCGCCCGCAACTGGACGCTGTCGCGCGACCTCGGCAACCCGCGGATATGGATGGAAAGCTACTATACGCCGACCTGGCTGGACTACATCCGCCACAACACGCGCATGACCAAGGCCGACGCCGAGATCAGCGAGCGCATCCGCGCGCTGCACAGCGGTTCGGGCCGCCCGCGCGTGCGTCGCATGATCGAGCGCCCGACGGCGGCGAACCACGCCATCGTCACCCCGCGCGGGCCGATCGACCTGCACTGACGCGGCCTCCTCCCACCCTCGCGCAAGCTTGACCGTCTAGGGTTCGGGCTTCCGGGCTGCCCGCTGCACCCGGCAAGGCGTTGCGCGCGGAGCACAGATGGCGATCAGCGAGACACTTTCGGCCGGCACGCTGCCCAGGAACGGCCGCGACGTTTTCTTCGCGCTCGGCATCGTCTTCATCCTGGCCGTGCTGTTCCTGCCGATCCCGGCCTTCCTCATCGACGTCGGCCTCGCCTTCTCGATCGCGCTTTCCGTGCTGATCCTGATGGTGGCGCTGTGGATCGGCCGGCCGCTCGATTTCTCCTCCTTCCCGACCGTGCTGCTCATCGCCACGATGCTGAGGCTGTCGCTCAACATCGCCACCACGCGCATGATCCTGTCGCACGGCAACGAAGGCACCTATGCCGCCGGCTACGTCATCTCCGGCTTTTCCAAGCTGGTGATGTCGAGCGATTTCGTCATCGGCCTGATCGTCTTCCTGATCCTGATCGTGGTGAATTTCATCGTCATCACCAAGGGCGCGACCCGCATCGCCGAGGTCGGCGCGCGCTTTACCCTCGATGCCATTCCCGGCAAGCAGATGTCGATCGACGCCGACCTCTCCGCCGGCATGATCGACGACAAGACCGCCCAGCTTCGCCGCCGCGAACTGGAGGAGGAGAGCTCCTTCTTCGGCTCCATGGACGGTGCCTCGAAATTCGTGCGCGGCGACGCCATCGCCGGCCTGATCATCACCGCCATCAACATCGTCGGCGGCATCGCCATCGGCTACCTGCGCCACGGCATGGGCATCGGCGAGGCGGCAGACGTCTTCATCAAGCTTTCGGTCGGCGACGGCCTCGTCACGCAGATTCCGGCGCTCATCGTCTCGCTCGCCGCCGGCCTGCTCGTTTCCAAGGGCGGCACCCGCGGTTCCGCCGACCAGGCGGTCTTCGGCCAGCTGGGCGCCTATCCCCGCGCGCTCTACGTCGCCGCTTCACTGCTGCTGCTGCTCGGCCTGATGCCCGGCCTGCCGCTGTTTCCGTTCCTGGTGATGGCCGCCGCCATGGCCAGCCTCGGCTATGTCATCCCGCTGCGCGAAAGCCGGCGCGTCGCCGCCGACCAGGCCGCGAAGAAGCTGGAAACGGCGGAGAAGGCGGAAGAGGAGAAGAACTCCGTCAAGGCCTCGCTCGCCACCGCCGAGATCGAGCTGCTGATCGGCAAGCAGCTTTCGACACGCCTGGTCTCCTCGCATCAGGAACTGGCCTTCCGCATGGCCAAGATGCGCAAGAAATTCGCGGTCCAGTACGGCTTCGTCGTGCCGGAAGTGAAGCTAACCGACGATTTCGCCATTCCGCCGAAGAGCTACCAGATCAAGGTGCACGGCACGGTCGTCGCCGAATACCAGATGCGGGTCGGAGAGATCATGGTGCTGCTCGGCACCCGCGACATTCCCGATATTCCTGGCGAGGAAGTGCGCGAGCCGGCCTTCGGCATGCGCGCCTATTCGGTCATGGACACCTTTGCCGAAGACCTGAAGCGCGAGCACTTCACCTTCGCCGACAACATGTCGGTGCTGCTCACGCATCTGTCGGAAGTGATCCGCAACAACCTGCCGCAGCTTCTGTCCTACAAGGACATGAAGGCGCTGCTGGAACGGCAGGACCCGGAATACCGCAAGCTCGCCGACGAGATCTGCACCACCCACATCTCCTACCCCGGCCTGCAGGCGGTGCTGAAACTGCTTCTGGCCGAGCGCGTGTCGATCCGCAACCTGCACCTCATCATCGAGGCGATCGCCGAGATCGCGCCGCATGTACGCCGCACCGAGCAGATCGTCGAGCATGTGCGCGTGCGCATGGCGCAGCAGATTTGCGGCGACCTTTCCGAAAGCGGCGTGCTCAAGGTGCTGCGCCTCGGCAACCGCTGGGACCTCGCCTTCCACCAGGCGCTCAAGCGCGACGCCAAGGGCGAGGTGCGCGAATTCGACATCGACCCGCGCCAGCTGGAAGAATTCGGCCAGGATGCCGGCAAGGCCGTGCGCAAGCACCTGGAAGCCGGCGAGCGCTTCGTTCTGGTCACCGCCCCCGACGCGCGCCCCTATGTGCGCATGATCATCGAGCGCCTGTTCCCGACCCTGCCCGTGCTCTCCCATGTCGAGATCGCCAAGGGCGTCGAGGTCAGGGTACTGGGCACCATTTCGTGAACGGGGAGGCGGGAGCGGTACCCCCACCCCTAACCCCTCCCCACAAGGGGGAGGGGAATTTTGCTACCGCCAAATCGAACCGGCTTTCTGGCAGCCTGCATCGAGCAATGCCGCCCAAAGCTCCCCCTCCCCCTTGTGGGGAGGGGCTAGGGGTGGGGGTATCATCCTGCGCCGCTACCCTACCCTCGCGGCCAGGGATCGGGGACGGCAGCCCACCCCGAGGCGTCAGCGACACCACGCCATGATCAACCTCTCCATCCTCTCGCAAGACGTCGTCATCGCGGCGTTCCTGGCCTTCTGCCGCATCGGCGCCTGCTTCATGCTGATGCCGGCGACATCGAGCCAGCGCGTGCCGTTGCAGGTCCGGCTGTTCGTGGCGATCGCCGTGACCGCCGGCATGCTGACCTTCCTGTGGGACAGGATTTATCCCTTCGCCGACCCGCGTCCGGCCGTGCTGGCGCCCATGATCGTTTCCGAGCTTCTCGTCGGCGGGCTGATCGGCGCCATGACGCGGCTCTACATGGAAGCCCTGCGTTTCATCGGCGCGGCGATCGCCATGCAGATCGGCCTCACCAGCATCGCCGGCCCGGCCGTCGAGGAAGCGGAATCGCAGGCCGCCCTTGCCGAGATCGTCTCGCTCTCGGCGCTCCTGTTCCTGTTCGTCTTCGACTTCCACCACGAGGTGATCCGGGCGCTGGTGGCGTCGTACACGGTCGCGCCCGTCAACGTGTTCTTCAACCCGCAGGCGGCCCTCGTCGACGTCACCGACACGCTGTCGGACTCGTTCTTCCTGGTTCTGCGCCTGGGCAGCCCCTTCGTCGCCTACGCGATCCTGGTCAATTTGACGATCGGCTTCGTCAACAAGCTGACGCCGCAGATTCCCATCTACTTCATCTCGCTGCCCTTCGTCATTGCCGGTGGCGTGATCCTGTTCTATTTCGGCGTCGGCACGATGCTGTCCCTGTTTGCCGACAGCTTTGCCGACATGACGCTGGCACGGTGATGCGATGACGACGCGCCAGCAGAGGCTGAAGAAACTGGTTGCCGTGCAGGAGCAACTGAAGGCGCTGCACGAAACGCGCCGCGCCACCCTCCTGGCCGAGGCCCATGCCGCCGAGGCCGAGGCCTGCGCGCTGGCGGAACGCTTCGACGAGCCCAATTCGCTCTCGGGCCTGTTTCCCGACCTCTACAATCGCCGCATCGCCGGCGCCGTGCAGCGCCAGCAGCAGAGCCTCGACGACGCGCGCCGCGAGGCCGGGCTGGTTGCCGCCGCAACCGCGCGCGCCAACATGGTCGAGCGCGCCTACAAGGAAGTCAGCCGCCGCGACGAGCGGGAGCGCTCCGACCGCGACCGGCTGGACCTGATCGCCAACAGGCGTCCGAGCGGGCAGGACGCCTCGTAAGCCTGCCACAAGCTTGTTTTGCCATGATCGCGGCCAGGAAACAGGACAAAGGCGCAATCTTTGGCGATCTCCCCTCCCAGTGACATCGTGCTCGACGTCGCCCGCGCGGCCGGCCCGGCCGATATCGCCGAGGCGCGCGCCGCGCTGGCAAAGCGCGCCGGAGGGGCCGGCGCGCCGTTTTCGGTTCATGAGGCCCGCGCCCTTTCGCGCGCCGACGGCGAAGGCCGCACGGAAGCCGGCGACGCCACCCAGTTCAAGCGCTTCGAGGCGATGGTGCTCACCACCTTCATCCAGAACATGCTGCCGAAGGACAGCGAGGGTGTCTACGGCAAGGGCCTCGCCGGCGACATGTGGAAGTCGCAACTGGCCGGGCATCTGGCCGACGTGATGGCCGATCGCGGTGGCATCGGCATCGCCCGATCGCTGCTGGGAGACCACTACCTCGACGGCAAGCGCAAGGTGTCGATCGGTCCGGTCTCGAACGGCCCGGAACGAGCGGAGCTGGACCGCCAGACCGCGCTTTCCACCTCGCTGGTGCAGGATGTGGAGCGCCGGATGGCCAAGTCGATGACCGGCGAAACCGAGACGATAGCGGGTAAGAAAGTCCAGGCATGACCGATTTTTCGGAATTCACCTCCCACCTGCCGGCCTTGGCGCGGACACCGGAAAGCCCGGCCGCTGCCGCCTATGCCGGCAATCTCGATGCCCTGATCGGCCGCATCGAAGAAGCGGTCGAGGAGGAGACGGCCGCCATCCGCGCCAATCCCCGCTTCGACCTGAAAGCCTCCAACGCGCGCAAGAGCCGCTGCCTCTACGAACTGAACCGCGCCATGAAGGGCATGGGGCAGGTCGAGTTCGCCGAGCGTCATCGCGAAGGCCTGCTACGCCTGCAGGAAAAACTGTCGCGCAACGAGCAGGCGATCCTCGCCCATCTCAGCGCCGTCACCGAAGTCGCCAACCTGTTGAAGAACGCCATCCAGCAGGCGGAGGCCGACGGAACCTACTCGGCCGGCGAATTCGGCTGGGCGCAGCCCTGAGCCCGCGATGCTGAAATTCATCGCCGCCGCCATCTGGATCTGCGTCATCACCGTCGGCGCCGTATTCTATTCGTTCCAGGCGGCAGGCGAGCGCGGCGCCGGCCAGCCGCCCAAGCCGCTGCTCGGCGGACTCGACTACGTCAAGACCGACATCATCTCGGTGCCGCTGGTGCGCGACTCGGCCGTCCAGGGCTATTTCCTGACCAACCTCGTCTATACGGTCGATCCCGCGCAGATAAAGAAACTGTCGGTGCCCGCACCGGCGCTGATCACCGACCAGATCTATTCCTACCTCTACCAGAACCCGCAGATCGACTTCACCAAGGTGGCGAAGCTCGACGTCGATGCCTTCCGCAAGAACATCCGCGATACCGTCAACGCCCGCGTCGGCGAGCAACTCATCCACGAGGTGCTGATCGACCAGATCAACTTCCTCTCCAAGGACGATATCCGCAACAACACTATCCGCCGCCGCAGCGGCGACACCACCGGGTCCGTCGCCAAGCCCAAGGCCGAGTGAGCCGGCCGCGCCACTTCCGGTTGACGTAAACGTCAAACAACCTGTAGGTTCGCCGCGACGAAGCCCGGCGGGGCTCTAACCCGATGCGAGACGAGGAGAACCCGATGGGTATTCAGGACGTTGCCGAGAAGATCAGGGCGCAGGTCGAAAGCGGTGGCTTCGAGCATTCGGTGAAATTCGACACCGGTGCCGATGGCGTCATCGTCATCGACGGCGCCACGATTTCGACCACGGACGGCCCTGCCGACTGCACCATCACGCTGTCGCTGGACGACCTCGAGTCGCTTATCTCCGGCGACCTCAACCCGACGATGGCATTCATGAGCGGCAAGCTGAAGATCGACGGCGACATGTCGGTCGCCATGGCGCTCAGCCAGTTGATCGCCTGACGTTTTCGGGAAGAATTTTCGGCGGGCGCAGGTTCCAGGACCAAAGGTCAGGGGACATAGGCGAATCCGAGGCGTTTTCGGGCCTCATTACCCCCACCCCTAACCCCTCCCCACAAGGGGGAGGGGAATCCTGCAGCGGTATCGCAGCGATACACATAAGCAATTCTCGGAAAAAAGCGGCATTCGAGTTCCCCTCCCCCTTGTGGGGAGGGGTCAGGGGTGGGGGTATCAAGCCCACCACCAAGCCAAAATTTCCCGTAACTCAGGCCGCCAGTTTCTCGCGCCGGACGCCGGCCTTGAGCTTGCGGCCGGTGGCTTCCAGCGTGCCGCGCGCGCCGTCGAGCGTGCCCGGCACCAGTTCCAGCGCCAGCAGGCGATGCCGCTCGTAGGGGCCGGGCATGGAAAGGCTACCGGTCTTTTCGGCCGAGAAGCCGAAGCGGCCGTAATAGGGCGCATCGCCGACCAGGAGGATCGCCTTGTGGCCGAGCCGCCGGGCTTCCGCCACCGCATGGCGCATCAGCGCCGAGCCGACGCCGGCCCCCTTCAGTGACGGATCGACGGCGAGCGGGCCGAGCAGCAGGGCGGCCGGACCGCCCTCGCCCAGCCGCACGTCCCAGAGCCGGACCGTGCCCAGGACCGCGCCCGCGGCACCGCGCGCGACAAAGGCGAGGCCTTCGCAGGGCCGCCGGCCGCGGCGCAGCTTTTCCGACGACTTGCGCTTGCGCCCCGGGCCCATGGCGCGGTCGAGCAGCGCCTCGCGCGCGGCGACGTCGGCGGCGGTCTCGGCGACGATGTCGAAGGCGATTTCAGATTTCCGGGTCTCGACGAACATGATCATGATCCTTCACGAGCGGAAGTTTCCACAAGCGAGTCCGCTGCCGGCGCGAACACCGGCAACGGGCTGATCTGGCGGCTCGGGCGAGCCGTCAGATCACGTAGGATCGCAGGGGCTCGAAGCCGTTGAAGGCGACCGCCGAATAGGTGGTCGTGTAGGCGCCGGTGCCCTCGATCAGCACCTCGTCGCCGATGGTCAGCGACAGGGGCAGCGGATAAGGCGTCTTCTCGTACAGCACGTCGGCCGAATCGCAGGTCGGGCCGGCGAGCACGCAGGGCGCGGTCGCGTCGCCGTCATGGCGAGTGACCAGCGGGTAGCGGATCGCCTCGTCCATGGTTTCGGCGAGGCCGCCGAACTTGCCGATGTCGAGGAAGACCCAGCGCACATTGTCGTTGTCGGCCTTCTTGGAAATCAGCACGACCTCTGACTTGATGACGCCGGCATTGCCGACCATGCCACGGCCCGGCTCGATGATCGTCTCAGGAATGGCGTTGCCGAAATGCTTGCGCAGCGCATCGAAGATGGCCTGGCCATAGGCTTCCGCGGCCGGCACGTCGCGCAGGTAGCGCGTCGGGAAACCACCGCCGAGGTTCACCATCCTGAGCACGATGCCCTCTTCCGCCAGTGCGGCGAAAACCTGCCTGGCGTCGCCCAGCGCGCGGTCCCAGGCGGCCAGATCGGTCTGCTGCGAGCCGACATGGAACGACACGCCATAGGCCTCGAGGCCGAGCGCATGCGCGCGGCGCAGCACGTCCACCGCCATGACCGGCACGCAGCCGAACTTGCGCGACAGCGGCCACTCGGCGCCCGCGCCATCGGTCAGCACGCGGCAGAACACGCGCGAGCCGGCGGCCACGCGGGCGACCTTCTCGACCTCTTCCACGCAGTCCACGGCAAACAGGCGCACGCCGAGCTGGTAGGCGCGGGCGATGTCGCGCTCCTTCTTGATGGTGTTGCCGAAGGAAATGCGGCTGGCCGGAGCCCCGGCGTTCATCGCCATCTCGACCTCGGCCACCGAGGCGGCGTCGAAGGACGAGCCCATCTTCGCCAGCATGCGCAGGATCTCCGGCGCCGGGTTGGCCTTGATCGCATAGTAGATGCGGGAATCGGGAAGCGCCCGCTCGAAGGTGCGGAAATTGTCGGCCACGACATCGAGGTCGACGACGAGGCAGGGGCCGTCGGGACGTCGGGTGGCGAGGAAATCGATAATGCGCTGCGTGGCCATCGGGGTCTCTCCAAAGCGCACGGCAGGGTGCGCGCGAACAGTTGCGCTCCACGGGCCTCGGCCTCGCGAACACGCAGGTCAAACAAAGGCGGGACAGACTTCCATGGAACCAGCCGGTGGAGACACCGGAACCATGAAGCGCCGTCTCGCGGCGATGGGTCATGGCCATTTGCCCGGCCAGGACCCGCTTTGTCTGCCTTGGCTTGGATTGGGAGAGTCCCGTTCCGCACTGCCGGCAATGAAGGTGTGCCTCTTTGAGTAACCCCGACTTTTGGACAGCCGGAAGAGAACCAGAAAGGCCCGCACCGTCGTTGCTTCAAGGTGTCCTCGACTTGGTGGTTGGCCACCAGGCCGACTGGAGGGTCTGACTCCAGCTACCTTACCGATTGCCCTCGCCATTCGAGGATCGGCGGACACCCACAGGCACGTGCGACTTTGGGCAGGCGCCATATAGGCAGAGAATCATGTCGGATCAATGACTAAATTCGTTTTCTGCATTTATTTTCCGCAGCCTGCGGAAATACCCGGAAAACCGGGCCGGGACCGCCGTTTCGGCCGCCCATGCTTTCATCGGGCGGGCGGCTCGGCTATAACCCTGCACGCTTTTTGAATGATTTTCGCCGAACCGGCCCGCACGGTTTTCGTGATTCGCCGCCCCGCCCGAAAGGTCACGCCATGGACACCCTGACCCGCATGCGCGCTTTTATCGACGTGGTCGAGGCCGAGGGGTTTTCGGCCGCCGCGCGCAAGATCGGCCGCTCCAAGGCGCTTCTGTCCAAATATGTGCGCGAACTGGAAGACGAACTGGGCGCGCTGCTGCTCAACCGCACGACGCGGCAGTTCTCGCTGACGGAAGCCGGCCACACCTATTACCGGCGGGCCTCCGAAATCATCCGCGAGGTGGACAGCCTGTCGGACGCGGTGCGCGAATCGTCCGGGGACGTGCGCGGGCGCATCAAGCTGTCGGCGCCGCGCACCTTCGCCGACGCGCCGATCGGCCAGTCGCTGATCGATTTCGCCAGGCAATATCCGGACATCGTGCTCGACATCCAGCTCGACGACCGCTTCGTCGACCTGGTGGAGGAAGGCTTCGACCTGGCGATCCGCATCTCGCGGCTGGAAAATTCCTCGCTGATCGCGCGCCGGCTCGCGCCGTTTTCCGTGCGGCTGTGCGCGGCGCCCGAACTCGTCGCCAAATACGGCCTGCCGGCGCGCCCGCAGGACCTGTCACGCATTCCCTGCATCATCGACACCAACGGGCGCTGGCTCTCCAACTGGCCGTTCAAGGGTGACAACGGCGACCCGATCAGCGTCGCCGTTTCCGGCCCGCTGGAGGTCAACAGCCCGATGACCGCCCGGGCGGCGGCGGTTGCCGGCCTCGGCTTTTCCGTGCTGCCGGACTTCATCGCCGCTCCCGACATCGAAAGCGGACGGCTGGTGACGGCGCTCGACGACCGTATCCTGTCGGGCGGCGGCATCTTCGCCGTCTATCCGCATCGCCGCTACCTGCCCGCCAAAGTCCGCGTGCTGGTCGACTACCTGGCACAGTGGTTCAAGTCGGGCGAAGGTTCGGCCGCGGCCTAAGGCGGGGTCCGAATTTCGCCGCCTTTCTGGTCACTCTCCGGCTTTGCCGCCCGCGCCGATCATCCTGTGGACGAGAATGCACCCTAGAGCCTTCCCCCTCCTGACCGCCGCATCCATGCTGCTTTTCGGCAGCGGGGCGGCATCGGCGCATCCGCATGTCTTCGCCGAGGCCCGGCTCGACGTCGTGCTCGACGCCGGCCACCAGCACGTGACCGCGCTGCGCCATTTGTGGCGCTTCGACGACCTGTTCTCCAGCACCGTGCTGATGGAGTTCGACAAGAACGCCGACCAGAAGCTCGACGACGAGGAACTGAAGGAGGTTTCCGACACCATTCACTCGTCGCTGGCCGACTATAATTATTTCCAGCTCGTGACGGCCGATGGCAAGGACGTGAAGATGAGGCCGCCGGCGCAACTGATCGCGACCTTCGACAACCAGCAACTCCTCGTCTTGTTCGAATCGGAACCGGAAACCCCGATCCCGCTTGCCGGCAAGGTGGATTTCGGTGTCTACGACCCGACCTTCTACACCGCGATCGACTTCACCGAGGACGCCAACATGGCCGTCGAGGGCCTGCCCGACACCTGCACCCGCCAGGTCATCCGCCCCGACCCCGACACGGCCTTGGCTCAGAACCAGAAGACGCTGACCGAGGCGTTCTTCAACGATCCGGCCGGCACCGACATGAGCAAGATTTTTGCGACCAAGCTGGAACTCGATTGCCAGCCGAAGGGATAGGCGAATGACGCGGACCAGGCTGCATATCGGCTGCGCGTTATTGGCCGTTACCGTCGCGCTGGTGCATCTGCCCGGCCTCGCGCACGCCCAGAGTTCGCTCGGCATCGGCACCAACGACGCCATGCCGCCCGCCACCGGCCTGTTCGCGCACCAGCTTGCCTGGATCAACCTGAAGCAGCAGGAATTCTACCGGGCGCTGGCCGGCGCCATCAAGGCGATGCGCCAGGACGGCAGCCGCGTATGGCTGCTGATCGGGCTTTCCTTCGCCTACGGCATTTTCCACGCCGCCGGTCCCGGCCACGGCAAGGCGGTGATCTCGTCCTACATGGTGGCGAACGAAGTGGCGCTCAGGCGCGGCGTCCTGCTGTCTTTCGTCTCCGCCTTCCTGCAGGCGCTGACAGCCATCGTCGTCATGGTGCTGGCCTGGTTCGTGCTGCGCGGCACCTCAGTCTCCATGACAGACGCCGCCTGGTTCCTCGAACTCTCCAGCTATGTCTTCGTCACCGCCTTCGGCGCGTGGCTCTTGTGGAAAAAGGCGGCTCCGCCGCTCCTTCGCCTGCTTGGCGGCGGCAGCACCCTGCCCGACGGCCATTACCACGCCGATGGCTCTTATTGCACGCAAGCCCACGGCCGGCTGCGCTATGCCGCGCCGGTCGCCTCCCTACAGGCGGCAGGGGAACTTGGCGGCAAGTTCTCCGAATCCCCCTCCCCCTTGTGGGGAGGGGTTAGGGGTGGGGGTAACCATCCCAGCCAGCCACTCACGGCCGATGTCTGCGCAACCTGCGGCCACAGCCACGCGCCGGACCCGTCGATGCTGTCGGGCGACCGGTTCGACTGGCACACGGCCGCGGCGGCGGTGGCCGCGGTCGGCATCCGCCCCTGCTCCGGCGCGCTCATCGTGCTGTCCTTCGCGTTGCTCAACGGGCTGTGGATGGGCGGCATCCTGTCGGTTCTCGCCATGGCGCTCGGCACGGCGGTCACCGTATCGGCGCTGGCGATCCTGGCGGTGACGGCCAAGAACTGGGCCGTCTTCTTCGCCGGCGACGGAAGCTGGGGCGCGCGCATCCACTCGATCGTCGAAATCGGCGGCGCGGCCTTCGTGTTCCTGTTCGGCCTGCTTCTGCTTTCCGCCAGCCTGGCGGCCTAGGCGATCTTTCCCGCCAGTTCGTCCTCGATATATGCGCGGATGATGGCGTCGAAATCGGTTTCGGCGACGAAGCCCAATTCCCGCGCGCGGCGCGCGTCGAAGCGGGTCGGCCAGTTCTTCACGATCGCCCAGATCGTCTCGTCCGGCTCCTCGCGGATCAACCCGACCGCTTCCGGTCCGGCGATGCGCCCGAGCGCCTCGATCTGCTCGGCGACGCTAACGCCGACACCCGGCATGTTGAGGTTGCGGCGCGGGCCGACGGCCTCGCCGTCGATCTCGGCCGCGCGAAGGAGGAAGCCGACCGCAGAGCGCGGGCTGGCATGGGTATGCACCACCGAGCGCGGCACCGGCAGGATCGCTGGCTTGCCGTTCAGCGGCTCGCGGATGATGCCGGAGAAGAAGCCGGAGGCGGCGCGGTTCGGCCTGCCGGGCCGCACACAGATGGTCGGCAGCCGGATGCCGACGCCGTCGAAGAAACCGCGCCGCGTATAGTCGGCAAGCAGCGCCTCGCTCATCACTTTCTGCGTGCCGTAGGAGGTCAGCGGCGTGGCATGGAAATCGTCGGCGATGACCTCCGGAAACGGCGCGCCGAACACCGAGATGGACGAGGTGAACACCACGCGCGGCCCGTGCCCGGCAAGCCGCAACGCATCGAACAGCGCGCGCGTGCCGTCGAGATTGACGCGATAGCCGAGATCGAAATCCGCTTCGGCCTCGCCGGAAACGATACTGGCGAGATGGAATACCACGTCCGGGCGCGAGGCCGCCAGCCGGGCCGCCGCGCCCGCTTCGGCCAGGTCGCCGACATGGGTGCGCACCGCCACGCCTGGCATCGACGGCGCCTCCATGGCGACGATATCGTGCAGGTCGAGTTCGGTGATCGTCTCGCCGCGCAGGGTTCCGTCGCTGGCCAGCCACTCGGTCAGCTTGCGGCCGACCATGCCGCCCGCGCCTGTAACCAACACGCGCAACTCAGTCGTCCCTGTCGCGCTGGGAGCGTGCCCGCAGCCAGAAGATGGCGAACAGCCCCAGCATGAACGCCGCCACCACCAGGACCGCAAGCACGGTCGATATATTCCCCGCCGCGATCATGATGACCGGCAGGTAGTAGGCGAAGGAAAAGAACAGCACCAGGATCACAAGGGCTGCTATCGCCGAATTCCTGTCGTTGCGATTCATGGGCATATCCCGGTCCGAAGTTGCGTGGCCGCCCGGTCTCTTAGCCGGCCCGGTCCGCTAATGATAGTGCCGGGACGGCTGGCCACCGCTCTCATGGTTGTGCTCATGGCCGTGATCATGCCCATGATGGAGATCGTGATCCGAATGGCCGTCGGCGCAACGCCCGAACTCCGGCTCCACGGTGGCGTGGTCGATGCCATGTTCGGCCGTCAGCCGCTGCTTTACCGCCAGCACGGCGGCGTAGGGATCGGTGCCTTCGGCAAGGCAGGCATGCAGTGTCGCCATGGTGCTGCTGCCGTCGAGCGACCACACATGCATATGGTGGACCTCGCGCAGGCCGGGCACGTTCCTAACCAGGTCGGCGGCGACGCTGTCGCGGTCGATGCTGGGTGGCACGCCTTCGAGCAGCACATGCGCGGCCTCGCGCATCAGCCTCCATGCGCTGGTCAGGATCAGCACCGCCACCAGCACCGACAGGATCGGGTCGATCGGCGTCCAGCCGGTGTAGATGATGACGATCGCCGCGGCGATCGCCGCCACGGAGCCCAGAAGGTCGCCGAGGACGTGCAGCAGCGCGCCGCGCATGTTGAGGTTCTCGCGGTCGCCGCCATGCAGGATCAGGAAGCCGACGACGTTGACCAGCAGGCCGAGGCCGGCGACGACCAGCATCGGCCCGCCAAGGACCGGCGCCGGCGCCTCGAAGCGCTGCCAGGCCTCGTAGCAGATCCATAGCGCCACCACGAAGATGGCAAGCCCGTTGGTATAGGCGACCAGCGTCTTGACCCGGCTGAAGCCGTAGGTGTGGCGGCCGGTGGCCGGCTTGTCGCCGAGATGGAATGCGTACCAGGCAAGCGCCAGCGCCACCGAATCGGTCAACATGTGACCAGCGTCGGCCAGCAGCGCCAGCGAGCCGGTCAGCCAGCCGCCGACCGCCTCCGCCACCATGAAACCGCCGGTCAGGCAGGCGGCGAGCAGGACCCGCTTCTTGTCGGTTCCCGCGTGGACATGGGCGCCGCCCGCACCGTGATCGTGGCTGTGTCCGGCGGCGCCATGGTCGTGGGCGTGGGTCATCACAAAGCCTTCCGTTGTGATAAAATAACCTTACGCCTCAATTACTTACGGAAATCCTCGAGGCGTTTTTCCTGTACGCCTTCGCCGTCGAAGTTGCTAGGGTCAAGCCAGCTTTCATAGGCTTTTTTGAGCGCCGGCCATTCCTTGTCGATGATCGAGTACCAGGCGGTATCGCGATTGGCGCCCTTGGCGATCATGTGCTGGCGGAACAGCCCTTCATAGGTGAAGCCGAAGCGTTCGGCCGCCCGCTTGGACGGGCCGTTGTCGTTGTGGCACTTCCACTCGTAGCGGCGATAGCCGAGGTCGTCGAACACATGGCGGGCGAACAGGTACTGCGCCTCGGTCGCCGCCGGCTTGCGCGAAATGAGCGGCCCCCAGTAGATGCTGCCGATCTCGATGACGCCATGGTTCTGGTCGATGCGCATCAGCGTCTGGCGACCTGCCACCTTGCCGCTCGCCTTGTCGATGACCGCATAATAGACCGGGTCCTGGCTGGCTTCGACCTTGGCCAGCCATGCGTCGAACTCGGCGCGGCTCTGCGGCGGGCTTTCGAACAGCCAGGCAAAGCGCTGGCCGGCATCCGGCACGGTCGAGGCTTCGTAGAGGCCGTCGCCATGCTTTTTGGCCTCGAGCGGCTCCAGCCGCACATAACGCCCCTCCATCGTCTTGCGTTCCGGGCGCGGCCGCGGCTGCCAGTTCTTCAGATCGTCCGACACGGGAAATTCCTTTGGTTTGACAGAGGCGGTAGAGCCTTTCAAATATGCCGCCACTCTATTAGCTCCAAACTGGTCCAGGAAAATGATCCAAACAATCGCCGCTTTCGATCGCCTCGGCGAGGAAAACGCCTTCGCCGTGCTGGCACGCGCCACAGCCCTTGCCCACCAGGGACGCGACATCGTCAACCTCGGCATCGGCCAGCCGGATTTCCAGACCCCGGCGCATATCGTCGAGGCGGCGATCAAGGCGTTGCAGGACGGCCATCACGGTTACACGCCGGCCAACGGACTTCTCGCGCTGCGCGAGGCGGTGGCGCGCCGCACGCTGGCCACCACCGGGGTCGAGGTGTCGCCCGAAGCGGTGATGATCCTGCCCGGCGGCAAGCCTACCATGTTCGCCGCAATCCTGATGTTCGGCGAGCCCGGAGCGGAGATTCTCTATCCCGATCCCGGCTTCCCGATCTACCGCTCGATGATCGAGTTCACCGGCGCCAGCCCGGTCGCGGTGCCGATCCGCGAGGAAAACGGCTTTGCCTTCTCCGCCGAAGAAACGCTGGCGCTGATCACGCCGCGCACGCGGCTTCTGATTCTCAACTCGCCGGCCAATCCGACCGGCGGCGTCACCCCGCGCGCCGAAATCGACAAGCTGGTGAAGGGGCTGGAGGCGCATCCGAATGTCGCCATCCTCTCCGACGAGATCTACGACGTCATGACCTATGACGGGGAAAAGCACACCTCGCTGCTGCAATTCCCGGCGATCCGCGACCGGCTGATCGTGCTCAACGGCTGGTCCAAGACCTGGGCGATGACCGGCTGGCGGCTCGGCTGGTCGATCTGGCCCACCGGCGACAAGGGCGCCAACCTCTACGACAAGGTGCGCAAGCTCGCGGTCAACAGCTGGTCCTGCGTCAACGCGCCGGCGCAATATGCGGGCATCGCGGCCATCGACGGCCCGCAGGACGAGGTGGAGAAGATGATGCGGGCCTTCGACAGCCGCCGCCGGATCGTGGTCGATGGCCTGAACGCGATCCCCGGCATCTCCTGCGTCACGCCGAAGGGCGCGTTCTACGCCTTCCCCAACATCTCGGGCACCGGGCGCAAGGCCAAGCAACTGGCCTCCGCCCTGCTCGAGGAAGCCGGCGTGGCGCTGATCGGCGGCCCCGATTTCGGCACGCTCGGCGAAGGCTACGTGCGGCTTTCCTACGCCAATTCGGAGGAAAACATCCTGCGCGCGCTGGAGCGGATCGAGGCATTTCTGAAGGGGTGAGGGTTCACCCTCTCCCGACGAACGGCATCTTGGTCGCCATCACCGTCATGAACAGAACGTTGGCGTCGAGCGGCAGGCTCGCCATGTGCAGCACCGCCTCGCCGACATGGCCGACGTCCATCACCGCCTCGGCCGCGATCTCGCCATTGGCCTGCGGCACGCCGACGGTCATCGCCTGCGCCATGTCGGTCAGCGCGTTGCCGATGTCGATCTGGCCGCAGGCGATATTGTAGGGGCGCCCGTCCAGCGCCAGCGTCTTGGTTAGCCCGGTGATGGCGTGCTTGGTGGCCGTATAGGGTACCGAGCCGGGACGCGGCGCATGCGCCGAAACCGAGCCGTTGTTGATGATGCGCCCGCCCATCGGCCGCTGCCGCCGCATTGCGGCAAAGGCGGCGCGGGCGCACAGGAAGGAGCCGGTGAGGTTGACCGCGACGACATCGTTCCAGGCCTCTACCGGGATTTCGTCGATCGGAACCGACTTGTAGGCGATGCCGGCATTGTTGAACAAAAGGTCGACCCGGCCGAACGTCTCGACCGCCTTGCCGAACAGCGCCTCGACCTCCTGCGGCCTGGTGATGTCGCAGCCCACGGCGAGCGCACCGGCCTCGACGTCTCCGGCCTCGGCGATGGCCGCTTCCAGCAACGCCACCCGCCGGCCGCAAAACACCGTGTTCCAGCCGGCCTTGAGCAGCGTCGTCGCCACGGCCTTGCCGATGCCGCTGCCGGCTCCGGTAACGATCGCCGTCTTCTCGCCTGCCATGAATGCCTCCTCTGTCGGTCCCGCAGCCATCGCAAAAGCCCGGTCGCGAGGCAAGGCCCAACAAAAAGGGCGGCCATTGGCGACCGCCCAGATCCGGACCATGCTTGGGAGGAGGAAAGCTGATCCGATTAAGGAAAATTGTGCGCCCGGTAGGTTAACGTTTGGTTAACGCCCCACCGTGCCGACCGCGCCCTACCAGCGCGAGCCGGGCGCGCTGCCTGCCGCGACAGGTTCCTTCACCGAGGAGACCGTCGCCTCGATGTGATCGACCAGCGCGTCGGGCAGGCCGAGACGACCCGCAAGCATGTCGAGATAGCCACGCTCTGCCCGGCTGTCGGGATCGACCGTCAGCCGCGAGGCCGTGTAAAGCTCGATCTTCTGCTCTTCGCTGCGGGCGGCCGCGACCAGCGTGTCGAGGTCGAGCGGGGCTTCCAGTTCCGCCTTCAGGAAGGCTTCGGCCTCGCCGTCCATGCCGGCCTCGCCGAGCCGGCCGACGATCTTCTGCCGCTCGTCGTCATCGATACGGCCATCGGCCTTGGCGGCGGCGATCATCGCCCGCACCAGCGTCAGCGCGAACTCGGCCTCGCCCTGTTGCGCCTGCGAGGGATGAAACCCCGTATCGGAAGGCGGCGGCAGCAATTCCGGCTCGCCGGAAGCGGGCGCCGGCGCCGGGCTCTTGCCGTTCTGGTAGTTCTGGTAGGCGCGGTAGGCGAGGCTGCCGATGGCGGCGAGGCCGCCGAGCTTGATCGCCGCGCCCGCCACCTTGCGGCCGGGGTCGGTGCCGAGCAGCACCACCGCCAGAGCGCCGGCGGCAAGCGGATTGTCGCGCGCCATCTGCAGCGCCTGCTCGGCCTTGCCGCGCACCTGCGCTCCTGTATCGGTCCCCGGTGAGCCGAGCAGACCGTCGAGCAGTTTCTTTGGATCGAACATCGGGATCTCCGCAGTTGAATGGCCCCGCAAAGGTAGGGTGCGGGGCCGGCATTGCAATGACAAACCCGCGCTTTTGTCACTCGAATTTAGCTACCGATATGCGGCGCCCTGCCCCGTGCTTTGGCAAGCCGGACCTGCCGGTGGCGTTCGGCATAGCGGGCGCGGTCGTCCCCGGAGCGAACCTCGAAGCAGTGTGGGCACGAAACCCCCGCTTCGTATTTCGGCGAGCGCCGGTCTTCGGCGGTCAGCGGGAAGCGGCAGGCTCGGCACAGTTCGGCATCGCCCTCGACCAGCCCGTGCGCCACCGAAACCCGCTCGTCGAAAACGAAGCATTCGCCCTGCCACAGGCTTTCGGCGGCCCGCACTTCCTCCAGATATTTCAGGATGCCGCCCTTGAGATGGAACACGCTATCGATACCGAGCGACTTGACATAGGCCGTCGCCTTCTCGCAGCGGATGCCGCCGGTGCAGAACATCGCCACCTTCCTGCCGTCGAGTTCGGCGCGGTGTTCTTCCACCCATTGCGGGAACTCGCGGAAGCTTGTCGTCTGCGGGTCCACCGCGCCGGCAAACGTGCCCAGCGAAACCTCGTAGCCGTTGCGCGTATCGATGACCACCGTATCCGGGTCGCTGATCAGCGCGTTCCAGTCGGCCGGCTCGACATAGGTGCCGACGCTTTGCAGCGGGTCGATTGTTTCGACCCCCATGGTGACGATCTCGCGCTTAAGCCGCACCTTCATGCGGTGGAAGGGCATGGCGACCGCGGTGCTGTACTTGACCTCGAGGCCATCGAATTCCGGAACAGCCTCGAGGTAGGCCATAAGGGCGGAGATGCCCGCCTCGCTGCCAGCCACGGTGCCGTTGATGCCCTCCGGCGCAAGCAGCAGCGTGCCCTTGAGGCGCTCCACCTCGCACAGCTTCAGCAACGGCTCGCGCAGCGCCTCGAACCGCTCCAGCCGGCAGAAGCGGTAAAGGGCGGCAACGCGAAACGGCGAGGAAAGCGTGGACGAATTCATGGCCAATGCCCCTAAACTTTCGCCGGCGGCGTTTCAAGGTGGCGCTGTTTCGGCAACCAGGCCAAAGGTTTACCCACCGGATACCGCAAGGCGGAAATGTCGACCCGCCGCCGGGTTGTCCCCCTGCCGCCAAACGCGGTGAGAATTTCCTCCCAACGGAGGTCGCTTTCATGTTCACCACGGACGTCATTTCGGAAATCATCAGCGCCGCACGCGATCTCGGCGTGGAGCCCGCGACGTTGCTGGCGGTCGCCGAGGTGGAAAGCGGCGGCACCGCCTTCGCCACGGTGGACGGCCGGCGCGAACCGCTGATCCGCTTCGAAGGCCATTATTTCGACCGGCGGCTGAGCGAGAAAAACCGTGCCATCGCGCGCGAAAAAGGGCTGTCGGCCCCCGTGGCCGGGGCCGTCGCCAACCCGAAAACGCAGGCCGCGCGCTGGCGCATGCTGAACGAGGCAGCCGCCATCGACGCCCGTGCCGCCTACGAATCGGCATCCTGGGGGATCGGCCAGGTGATGGGGGCGCATTGGCTGTGGCTGGGGTATGACAGCGTCGAGGCGCTGGTCGCCGAAGCGCGCTCCGGCGTCGCCGGGCAGGTGCGGCTGATGGCGCTTTATATCGAAAAGGCGGGCCTGTCCAAGGCGCTGGCCGCCCACGACTGGGCCGGTTTCGCGCGCGGTTACAACGGCCCGGCCTACGCCAGGAGCGGCTACGACCGCAGGCTGGCCAACGCCTATGCCGATTACGCGCAACTCACCGGGGAAGCGCCGTTGCGGCGGGGCATGAAAGGGGCGGCGGTCGAAAAAGTTCAGCGCAGCCTGTCCGAACTCGGCTATCCGCTCGCCGCCGACGGCATCTTCGGCCCCGCCACGCAACGTACGGTCAAGCGGTTCCAGGCCGATCACGCGCTTGCCGCCGACGGCATTGTGGGTCCGAAGACGATGGCGAAGCTGGAGGCCTTGAAAAATGCCGCCGCTGCGCCAAAAAGCATCCAGAGGCCCGGTTTCTGGACATCGTTGGTGGGCTGGCTGGCGCGCGTTCTCGGGCGTTCCTGAAACGGCAATCGGCCGCGCCCGCCGCCGCCCCATTCATGGACAACCAAACCGGCCCATGTTAATCGGTTTAAAAGAAACATATCACTCGCCCGGAAAGAAAAATGCCCAGCAAGTCAGAAGTCCTCCTGTCGCTCCTCAAGGGCCAGAAGGTGATACCGGTGCTCAAGATCGACGACATTGCGCACGCCGTGCCGCTGGCCCGTGCGCTGGCGCGCGGCGGCCTGCCGATGATCGAGATCACGCTCAGGACCGCTGCTGCCATGGAAGCGATCCGCCGCGTTGCCGGCGAGGTCGGGGAGGCCGTCGTCGGCGCCGGAACCATTCTCAACGCGCGCCAGTTCGACAAGGCGGCGAAGGCCGGTTCGCAGTTCATCGTCAGTCCCGGCCTTACCCGCGACCTCCTGGCCGCTGCCGACGGCAGCGCGGTGCCGCTGCTGCCGGGCGCGATCACGCCGGCGGAAATCATGCTGGCCGGCGAGGCCGGTCTCGACTTCCTGAAATTCTTTCCGGCCGAGCAGGCGGGCGGCGTTGCCTTCCTCAAGGCGCTGGCGTCGCCCTTCGCCGGCATCCGCTTCTGCCCGACCGGCGGCATCAATGTCCGCAACGCCGGCGATTACCTGGCGCTGCCCAACGTCGTCTGCATCGGCGGCTCATGGGTCGCCCCCGACGACCTGGTGAAAGCCGGCCGCTGGGACACCATCGAGATGCTGGCGCGCGAAGCCAACGCGCTCGGCCAGCGCTGAGCGCACCAATCTCCGCCTGTCGGCCGGCCAGTCGATTCCTGCTTTGGACCTGTCCCTCGGGGCCAAGTCGTAGTCTCTCGCGAATATCCCCCCACTCCGTCGCGCTTCGCGCGCCACCTCTCCCCCACAGGCGTGGGGCAGAGGAAAGGCGCCATGAGCAACCGTCTTCCCCCATGAGGGAAGCCGGGGAAACAACCCGAACTGAAAAGCAAAGCCTGCGCCGGCGGGAGCGGACGCGGCGATCCGCCGAAGCGGATCACCCGTCGTTATTTGCTGGCGAAGCGTGCGACCGACATAAACTTCACGGCGTTGCCGGTGAAGCGGTTGGCGTTCGCCATCTCGTCGCCGGTCTGGAAGCCGTTGGTGTAGACCTCGGTCGGCGCGGTGCGCACGACGTTATAGGCATAGCGCGGCGCGTTGGCCGAATCCGCGACGGTCACGCTGTAGTCGGCGCCGTGCAGCGCCCAGCGGGCGGCATCGGGTTGTGCCGACACGACGATGGCCTTCGGTTCCGGCTTCAGGTCGCGGGCGCTGGCGCGCGCTTCCTTGCGGGTCGTCTTCACCCCGGCGCCGATGGCCGAGACGGGGTCCGACCCCACCGCGCGCGAGGCGACGGCCTTGCGCGGCGACGCCGCATCGATGCCCGACGGGTCGTTGAAGGCCGAACGCGGCACCGCCACCTCGGAGAGCGAGGCGACCTTGTAGTCCTCGGCCGAGACGCGTTCGAGAACGGCCTTGATTTCGTCGCGCGTAACCTTCGCCTGCACGATGCCGGGCTGCGCGGCGGCAGCGACTACCGGCGCACCGACTTCAGGCCGCGCCGACGGCAGCACGGTCAACGCATCCACCGCCGGGTTGCCGTGCTTCGCCGTATCGGCAAGCGCCATCAGCACCGCATCCTGGTTCTTCGGCGCAAGTTCGGCCGGCGGCGTCGTCGCGGGACGCCAAGTCGGCAGCGGGATGTTGTTGACGGCGACCTGCGCCGCATCGGCGGAAGCCGCGGTCGCGCCGACCGGCGCGGCGCTGGCGTCGGCCATCGCGAACGGGACCGTCTGCGGCTGGTCGGCGGGCTGCGCGACCTCGGCCACCTGCACGCCGACATCCGCCTTCGGGCGTGGCGCAAAGCCGGGTACGGGGATGCTGCGGGCCGGCAGTGCCGCGATGATCCGGGCCGGCGTCTCCGGCTCCGGCGCCGCGTCGGCGGCATCGGCAACCTGGGTAATATCGGCGCGCTGCGCGTTTTCGGGCGACACGATGGTGATGCCCGGGAGGCTCTTTTCGGCCGGCGCCTGCTTTACCGTCCTGGCCTTCGGGGCCGGGGCCGTCGCGACATCGGCGACGTCCTCTTCCTCGTCGGCGCCACCGCCGAACAGCGCCGCCAGAAGCCCGCCGGACTTCTTGGCGCCGCCGCCCATGCTGGCCAGCGCGATCGCGGTGCCGCCGCTGCTCTTGCGCGCCTGGTAGGCGGCAAGTGCCTGCTCGTAGCCGGGCAACGGCTTGCCATCGGAAGGCACGTGCAGGGTCTTGCCTTGCGGGAACAGGCTGACCAGTTCCTGGCGGCTGATGCCCGGCCAGTGCCGCACATTGCCGACGTCCATGTGGACGAAGGGCGAGCCGGAACTCGGATAATAGCCGACGCCGCCGCCCTGCATCTTCAGGCCGATGTCGCGCAGCTTCTTCAGCGGCACGCCCGGAATGTAGAAGTCCAGCGCCTTGCCGAGCATGTGCTGGCTTTTCTGCGCCACGCCCTTGCTGCGGCTGCGCAGCATGGAGTTGGTTGCCGGCGCGCGATAGCCGCAGATCACCTGGATATATTCGCGCGAACCGGTGGCGCGGTAGGCTTCCCAGACGAGGTCGAGCAGGCGCGGATCGATCTTGACCGGCTCGTTTCGCCGCCAGTCGCGCAGGATGTAGTCGATCTTCTTGAGGCCGGCGGGATCGTAGCGGCCATTGCGCTTGTAGACGATCTCGGCCTTCTCGTGCGTGTGCAGGTGGTAGAATTTGAGGGACCGCGTATCGGCGGACGCACCACCGGTCGTCAGCGCCAGGAACCCGGCGGCGGCGAGCGTCGGCAGCAGCCACTTCGGCCAGATGCCCGCACGCACAGAACGCCCGTTTTTGTGTCGTTCGATTTTGTCCAAATCAAAAGGCCTTGCAGGCTGCCGTTTGTCCCCGGATTTGTCCAAACGGATGCGGCGAAGTCACATCCGAACATCAATCCTAATGGTTAATCGTCGCTTATTGAAGCTCAAATGCGGTGACACCATGGCAGGAACCGGGCGAAAGCGCGCATAAGAGTCTCATAGTAAACCGCTGGTTTAGATGATCTTTCGGCGCCGGAAAGGAACGATCTGTTACCGCTTGCCACAATGCGTGAACAAGCGGCGGAAATCCCGCCGGCCGAACAAGACAAACCACCTGCGCGAAGTTCAGGAAACGATTCGCTCGGTGCGGCCGCTTTCGGGGTCGATGCCGTGCTCCTTGAGCTTGCGATAGAGCGTGGAGCGGCCGATGCCGAGGCGGCGCGCCACCTCGCTCATCTGGCCACTATAGTGGTCGATCGCCAGCTTGATCATTTCCAGTTCGACCGCGGCCAACGAACGGACGTTGCCGCGCTCGTCGAGCGCATCCAGCTTGCCGAAACGCGGCCTCGGTTCAGCGGCCGCCGATTCGCCGCCCGATCCGCTTCCGGCTGCCGGCAGCGGATCGGGGAAAGCCGGCTCGTCTTCGGCCGCGCCGCCCTCGCCTTCCAGGCGCACCACGCCCTCGACCTGCGCCCTGATCTGCGGGAAATCCGCCTCCGTCAGCAGCGCCCCGTCCGCCAGCACGGAGGCGCGAAGGACGGCGTTCTCCAGTTGCCTTATGTTGCCGGGCCAGTCGTAGGCCTCCAGCATGGCGAGGGCCGTGGCGGAAACGCCGGTGAAGCGCCGGCGCGGATCGGCGGAGCTCACCTTGTCCAGGAAATGCGCGACCAGAAGGGCGATGTCCTCGCGCCGTTCGCGCAGCGGCGGCACATGGATCGGATAGACGTTGAGCCGGTAGTAGAGGTCTTCGCGAAACGCCCCGTCCTTCACCTGTTGCAGCAGGTCGCGATGGGTGGCCGAGATCAGCCGGATGTCCACCGAGAGGGTGGAACGGCCGCCGACCGGATCGACCTCGCCCTCCTGCACGGCGCGCAGCAGCTTGACCTGCACGTCGAGCGGCAGGTCGCCGATCTCGTC
>Ga0182735_1000337_pt1 | contig 41173 bp, 61 predicted proteins | sample eDN5th30CKraftMG_FD_128524 | JGI IMG/M metagenome (GOLD analysis project Ga0182735, IMG submission 128524) | Enriched Miracle-Growth compost microbial communities from Emeryville, California, USA - eDNA 5th pass 30_C Kraft MG (version 2) (version 2) ...
GAATCTCGCTGCTATAGGCGCGGCCTGCCCGGCGAAGGCTAGGCTGCTCCCCGATAGCTCAGCGGTAGAGCATTCGACTGTTAATCGAATGGCCGTAGGTTCGAATCCTACTCGGGGAGCCAAATCCTTGTTTCTGGCGGCATCAAGCAGCGCCAAAACCCTTGCAAATCAGCGCCTTTCCTCACAAGCATAGTCTCATGCGGAATCAATGGGGTTCACCCCAGCGCTCCCATTTCGGGGGCACAATCGGGGGCATTGGGGGCACGGCATGTTGACGGATGTCCGTTGCCGAACGGCGAAGCCGAAGGAGAAGCCCTACAAGCTCTCGGACGCTCACGGCTTGTATCTTTACGTCATGCCATCAGGCACCCGCTCCTGGCGATTGAAATATCGATTCGGCGGCAAGGAACATCGGCTGACGTTCGGCACCTACCCGGACATGACACTGGTCGAGGCGCGCGAGGCGCGGGAAGCTGCGCGCAAACTCTTGCGGGAGGGCATCAACCCCAAGGTCGACAAGAAACAGCGGCAGGCCGTCGCCGCAATCGAGAACGGAAACACGTTCGAAGCCATCGCACGGCAATGGCATGCCCAGCAGGAGAAAATCCGGGCGCAGCGCTATGCGGGACAGATTCTCGACCGACTGGAGGCGGACGCGTTCCCGGCGATCGGCGCACTTCCCATCAAGGCGATCACGCCAGCCCTTCTATTGGCGCTCATCCGCGCGATCGAAGGACGCGGGGCTATCGAGATGGCGCATCGGGTGCGTCAGCACATATCGGCGATCTTCGTCTTCGCAATCGGAGCCGGCTGGGCGGAAGCGAATCCAGCCGCCACGATCCAGCCCGTGCTGGAACCGCGGCGCAAGGCTTTGCGACCCGCAGTGCTGAAGATCGAACAAGCGAGGAAGGTCTTGCGGGACGTCGAATCGCAGGAGGACGCCTATGTCGTCACGAAGCTGGCGTCCCGCATGCTGGCACTGACCGTTGTGCGTCCCGGCGTGTTGCGTTTGGCCGAACCGAAGGAATTCGAGGATCTGGACGGCAAGAACCCGATCTGGCGCATTCCGGCGGCGAAAATGAAGCTGACGCGCGAACGCAAGCAGGATGCGAGCTACGAGTTTGTTGTTCCACTGAGCGCGCAGGCTGTCGAAACCGCAAAGGCCGCGATGGAACTGGCGGGACCGAAGCCACTTCTTTTCCCCAGCGTCCGTTACTCCGATCGTGCGATCACGGACAGCACGTTGAGCAAGCTCTATCGCGCGGCGGGTTACGCCGGCAAGCATGTGCCGCACGGATGGCGCGCGACCTTCTCGACCGTGATGAACGAGCTGGCCGGCCGCGAAAACCGCGTTGGCGATCGCGAGGTGATCGACCTTATGCTGGCCCACATACAGGAAGGGGTCGAAGCCGCTTACAACCGCGCGGCCTATATGCCACGCCGGCGCGAACTGGCGCAGGAATGGGCGGACATGCTTATGAAAGCAATGCCGCCCGCCCGTGCGCTGTCGAAGGGCTGACATTTCCTCACGCCCGGGAGGCGCGGTCATGACCGCGTATTCCTTTGGGCAGGTCGCAGACCGCTTCGTCGCCAACCGCAAGCCCGGCCGGCGCACCGAGCAGCCCGTCCGGCGCAACAGCTATGACATCGACGATCGTCGCGCGCAGGTCTTCCGGCCGATCGGCGACGGAACGCTCAAGGGCGCCATGCGGTGGCGCGACAAATATATGCAGGTCGCCAAGGAATATGACCGGCAGATGAAGAAGAAGGGGGAGCGTCATCCCATCGGTGCGAACGCGCTGCGCGTTCTCGAGGCGCTGCTCTGGCACAAGGGCATCGACTTCAAGACCGGGCGCCTCGACCCGGCGATCGCCACCATTCAGGACGTCACCGGCTTTGCGCGCAAGACCGTCATCGACGCGCTCGCGCGCCTCCGCGACCACGGCTTCCTGAGCTGGATCAGGCGCACGGAAAGGACCGGCAATGAGAAAGGCTTCGGCCCCCAGGTGAAACAGGCGACCAACGCCTATTTCTTCGATCCCGCGCGCCTGGCCAAGCGCGCCCTGATGCGCCTGCGCCAGCTTCTCAGGCGAACGGGCGATTCCCCTCCCTCCAGCCCGCAGAACGGCAACCATGCTGCTCCAGCGCCCTCTGTCAGCCAGAATAACCCCGAATTAGAAGGAGTTCTTGCTCGTATCGACAACGCCTTGGAAACAAGGGATGCGAGTTCAGAGAGCCGTCGGAATCACGCATCCAGAAATTAAGAGGGAAAAGGACTGCCTTCGGCAGACGTAGTTAGCGGGATATTCCAACACCCTCGCGCCCACTTGGCACCGCCACCCTTGCGACGCACCGCAGGGGACGGGGAGGCTTTGCCTCCCCGCTGGCTCTCCAGAGGAGCCAGAGGTTGGGATCGCCCTCCCCTGCCCGCGTCTCCCGCAACGGCTCAGTCGAGCGCGAAATTGCTGATGATCAACTCACCCACCTTCTTCGCCCGGCCGGTCGCCTTCGTCGCGATCGAATAGCTGGTCTCGATCTCCATCATGTGAAAACCGGCAAAACAGTCGCGCACCCCCGGCGTATCATTGATCGAGAGCAGGAATTTCCCCGCCGCCCCCTTCATCTGGGCCGCGATCGCGGTGAAATCAGCCTTCGAAAACAGCCCCGCGCCATAGTCTCCCTCGCAATCCCAGTAAGGGGGATCGAGGTAGAACAGCATCCCCGGCCGGTCATAGCGCCGGATGAATTCGCCAAAGGGCAGCTGCTCAATGACGACCGGGGCCAGGCGGTCGCGGATCGCCGGCAGGGTCGCCCGCAGGCGCGCCAGATTGAACCGCGCCGGCGCATGTCGATCGACACCGAAATTCCGGCCCTTTATCTTGCCGCCGAAGGCCAGGCGCTGGAGATAGAGGAAACGCGCAGCGCGTTCGATATCGGTGAGCGTCGACGGGTCTACCTTCTTGAACCGGTCGAACTCGGCCCGGCTGGCGAGCAGCCACTCCAGTTCGTCGACCAGCGCCTGATAATGGCGGCGAACCACGCGGAAAAACGTCGTGATGTCGCCGAAGATATCGTTGATGAATTCGGCGCGGGGACGGCGCATCCGGCGGAAGAAGATGCCGCCCATGCCGACGCACGGCTCGGCATAGCCGTCATGGTCAACGGATTCGATGATGGCGCAGATCCGGCGGGCCAGATTGCGCTTGCCGCCAAGATAACCGGCGGCCGGAGAAATGGGTGTAACGGACGAAAGAACAGAATGATCGAAAGACATGCGAAAAACAGGCTCCGTGGTGCCCGCCTGGACGGCGAGCGCCGCAAGAATGGAAAAATGGAAAGGGCGTCAGGCGTCCGTTAGGACGAAGCCGCGCGCTCGGGGAGGTTCGCCGCGGTGAGCAGCTGAGAGAGTGCGCCACGCGATCGCCGCAGCCATGCTGCAAACCCCGTTACCGGCTGCGCGGGTGCGGTCCAGCCGATCGGCCAGCCCATCAGATGTTCGCAGAAACGCGGGTTGCAGATCATTTCGCTGAGCGTCGATCCGGGTCCATGCTCGAAAATCACCCGGACCGGGGGCGAAGAGGGGAACGTCGCTCGTTCGGGCTTCAGGCCCAGACTGGTGACCATCTGCCAAAAATGGGTCCAGACGCGCGCCGCCGAACTGATCCCGATCTGCTCGCCGCTGCCGTTCGCCGTGTTGAGGCGCGATACGATCCGGAACGCTCCCTTGTCGATCATCAGGTCGGGAAAGTTTCCCGCGTCGCTGGCCGTCGGCGTGGGCCAGGATGAAAATTCGCCGCCGGCGATGGCTTGCGCCTGCTTCTCGCGCCGTGAACAGGCCTGCCTTTGGCGTGTAGCCCATTCCGCGAAGGCACTCGGCGACGTCGGCAAGTCCCAGATCGATATGGCCTTCGACATTTTCGCAGAAGATCCATTCGGGACCGATCTCTCCGGCGATCCGGGCGACGTCGGGCCACAGGTGCCGGGGATCGTCCGTTCCCCGGCGTTTTCCAGCGCGGCTGAAGGGCTGGCAGGGATAACCGGCAGAGACGATATGAACGCGGCCGCGCCATGGTCGGCCATCGAAGGATCGCAGATCGTCCCAAATAAGGGCTTCGCCCAGGGACGCGTCTTCCATCCGGGCCACGAGGGTGGCCGCAGCATGGGCTTCCCGCTCGACATAAGCCACAGTCCGATATCCCGGCTCTGCGATGTGCAGGCCAAGATCAAGCCCGCCATATCCGGCGCATAGTGAGACGCCGCGCAACTCGCGGTCATCAACGCGGGGGGAATGTAGATCCACAATGTAAGCCTCCTTCTGCCGCTCGGCTGGCGGTCGGTTGGGGGCTCGTGGGCCTCAAACAATTGAAGCTGCCGCAGCGGCGGCACTTGATCTCGATGACGCCGGCGATGGCATCCGGATCGCATTTGAACAGGAGAGCGCGGCAAGACGCGCATTTCATCGGAACGGTTACGGAATGAGTTGACGAGAACATGGAACTTCGCTCCAAGACCCCCGCCCGTTGCGCGGGTGCGGGGCGGCCAGTCGGCCAGCTGTGTCGTGGCGAGGTGTATTCTCGTCGGTTCGCCGGGTTGCCGCCCGGAGACCCCCCGCTCCCGGCGTCGATCGACGCGGACAACGGCGGAAACTCATGATTTTATGTGGGAAGGCACATTAATTTATGTGCCCAGCATCTCTCCCCAGCGCTGGAAAAGGGCGCGCCGCTGATCGAGCAGCTTGGCGCGGTTATAGGCATATTCGCTTTCGCTCTCGCCCTTGGGCGTGTGGGCCAGCGCCATGTCGATCGCGGCCCGCTCCTGGCGGAACTGCTCGTTCATGATGGTGGAGAATGTCGCGCGCCATCCGTGCGGCACATGGCGCCCGGCATAGCCCGCGCGGGCATAGAGCGCGCCGATCGCGGCGGGCCGGATCGGGAAGACCGAAGAACGGGCATCATACCCGTTCTTTTTCACGGCCTTCAGCACCGCGACTGCTGCGGCGGACAGCGGCACGATATGATCGTTCTCCGGATCGGCCTTGCGCGCCTTCTTCAACTTCATGCGCGCAGCCGGAACGCGCCACAGCGGCGCATCGCCGTCCAGATCCTTGACCTCGTCCCACGTCATGCCGATCAGCGCGCCCATACGGACGGCGGTCAATGCCAGGAACCGCGACGCAAGCCGCACGATCGGCGGTCCCCCTGCCCGTTCGCAGGCGGCGAGCAGCGCGCGCGCGTCGTAGATATCGGTGAGCGCCGGTTGCCGTCTGGACGGCGCGGGCGGCCGCAGGGCCTCGCCCACGTCGACGGCCGGGTTCTTCTCGGCGAGGCCCTGCGCGATCGCGAAGGAAAAGACGGCGGAGATCCGCTGGCGGAGCCGCCGCGCCGTTTCGATCGAGCCGCGACGCTCGACGTCGCGCAACACCTGAAGCACGGCCGGCGCGCCGATCGCGCCGATCGGCGACGGCCCCAGCTCGGGGAAGACGTCCCGTGCCAGGCTGTCGATGACGTCGGCCGCGTGGCGCTCCGTCCAGTTCTCCCGCTTCAGCCCATGCCATTCGCGCGCGACGGATTCGAACGTCCGGATCTGGCGCGCAGCGCGCGAGCCGCCCGACGGGTCGACGCCCTGGGCGACAAGCCCCCTCGCCTCCTCCGCCTGGTCGCGCGCGTCGATAAGCAGCACGTCGGGCCATTGGCCCAGGCACAGCAGCTTCTCGCGCCCGTCGATCCGATATTTGAGCCGCCAACTCCGCAATCCGCCCGGCGTCACGAACAGGAAAAGCCCCCGTTCGTCGAACATCTTGTAGGCGCGCGATCGCGGCCGCGCGGCTTTCACCGCAGCGTTGGAGAGCATACTAAACCTCGATTGATGGGGTAGTTATTCGATAACCGAGCTAGACGGCTGAATTTGCTAAGCTACACGTACCGAACGTGAGGGGGAAACATGGGCCGGGCTAAACAGAAAAAGCAGCTATTCTTCGCAACTCACCCTATTTGCTTCAACTGCGGAGCGGGTGCGACCACCATAGATCACGTTCCGTCTCGTGAGTGCTTCATTGGACGCGTTGGGCCTGAAGGTTTCGAATTTCCGGCTTGCGGAGATTGCAACAAAAAGGTGGCGCAGATTGAGCAGGCAGTCGCCTTGCTCATACGCTTAGCAGATTTCTCCGAAAACCTTGATGAAGGTCAGTTTGCCAAGCTTGTTCGCGGTGTGAAAAACAACACGCCTGAGCTTCTGCCGTCAGACTTTTCAACCCTTCGGGAAAAGCGCAATTGGCTAAAAAATATCGGCCTCGAACCTCGACGAGGTGAAACGATTGCAGATGTTCCTGTAATGAAAATGAGGCCGGGCTGGCGCGATGCATTTCACGCGTTTGCGCGAAAGCTGCTAGCGGCTCTTTATTATAAGGAAATGGGACGGCTCCTACCCAACGATAGTCTCATGCGAACCATTTTTACTCAATTTGTGGATGGCCAAGGGCGCGAACTAGTTGAGAAGCTTTTAACAATGCTGCCCGAAATTAGAGTTGGCGAAAGACGTAATACCTCTATCGGTAGTCAGTTCACTTATATCTTTGGCAAAAAAGATGAAGCTGGATTATTCGTTTTCTGTGCTCAGTTTAGCCGCGCCTGGTTCATCGTTGGCGTGGCAGCTCGACCCTCAGATGTTGGTGATCGTCAAGGCTACATTTCGCATGCAGAAAATTTAGCGCTCACATATTAGCCTTTGAAGGTTCCGCCAGGACGGACAATCCCTCCGTCGCGTGATTCCAAAAAATAGCGGATTTCCGTGTTTTTCGCGGCATGGGGAAAGGGGTCGATACCCCACGCGATACCCCATCATTTCGCCGCGAAGGCAGCAGGCCGGATTTAGGCCGTCGCGCTGATTTCTGTGTTTTTTCGCAACTGATGACGGATAGCGCATCGCAAGGCTGGCAGCATTTTCACCAGCACTTGCAGTTCACGCATGGCCCCGTCCTGATAGCCCCGTTGATATGAGTCTATGGTTTCCGGTCGGCCAAGCACGCCCGGAGCCGGAAAAAGCATTTCAATTCGATCTTCGTCGCCAAGCCTGAGAATGGCGTGATGATGCGCCATCCTTTCCGCGATGGCTTTCGCCAACTCATCATAAGGCATAGTAGTAGTTCCCCCGCGCCCAGCGATTTCCGCTGCGGCTGGAGTCACATAGCTAACTGAATTAATAGGGAAACAAAAAATTAATCATATGTAATCTGTTCACGGCAAATTCATTAAGATGACTTCCGCCGCAGGCGGGTGCACCAGCGCAAAACCGCGTGTCGATTGCGAAATACCAGGGCCAGCCCCACAAGATTTCCGGCAATGAACCAGGCGGCATGCGTCATCATATCTCCTTGGCGCGACCTCGATTAATCCTGCATAAAGCCGGGCTACTCCAACGGTTCCATTTCCCATTGCAGGGAACCGATTGCCGTCCCGCGCATTGTGGGGCCGCGCCGCATATCGGCCTAGGAGAAACAGATTGCCCCCGCTTGAACGCGCTGCCCGCGCCTTCGCCAAAGCCTATCTCATTGAAAGCCAATCCTGGTATGAAGGCGATCCCTATGTCGCGGATTGGGTAAACACACATTGGAAAGACTTCCTCCCCCATGCGCGTAATGTCCTCGCCGCAGTCCGCGACCTGGATCCTGTGCTGATTGCCAAACTGAAGGATGAAGGCAGTTGCGGCGCCGCCATCAAGGGGATTAAGGCAACCCATGCCGCGACGATCGACGCTATGCTTGAAGACGTTGCCTGATTATCGCGTTGAGCAGAGAGCGTCCCATCTGGCATTGTGCGCGTCGATTTCATTCACCGTCGCGTCGCTGTCCGCCTTGTTCCCCGGATCATCGGTCACGCCAACAGACAATTGCGCATAGCTGATCGCCCGGAAGGACGTGCAGGACGTATCAACGACAATTTTCCGGGGTCCGGGAGTGGCGCAGGCAGCCGTCACGGCGAGCAACGGGATCAGTGCGCACGACTTCAGCGGCATTGTGGGCCTCCATGGTTCGATTGAGGGTTTCGCCGGCCGCCTCTTCCCGGATCTGCGCCGCCCCGGCTTCGCGAGCCTGCGCCACGGCGCTGTCCTGCGCCCGGTCGGAGCAACGGACGAGAAGGAAGACCAAGGCGATGATCGAGACGGCGGCGATGGCGGGCCAATAGCGCGACGGATCGATGCTCACGCGCATTTTTCCAGTGGCACATTGCCGATCCGGTTGATCGTCCAACCGGGCATGAAAGTTTCATAGGTCGAATTATCGCCCGCCAGGCGGAGATAATGGCCGGCCTGCTGGGCATCCATGAGCTTCACGATCATCCGGCAGGCTTCGGCCCTGCCCCGGACGCGCTGAAGGCTGGCATAGGCCGCCATGGTGGCCGGTCCGGCACGGCCGTCGACCGTGACGTCCGGATAATCCCTCCCGCGCCGGTTGAGGCTGTTGAGCGCGATCTGCAACCATTTCGATGGCTGCGCGGGCCCAGCGTTGACGCCGCTGTCCACCGCCTCCTCGCCCACGGCGGGCGAAAGCGCGATCAGCTGGTCGAAGCCAGGCTTGAGGATATAATCCTCGAAAAAAACCTGCTGTGCGAGTTCCTTGGGGAAATCCCGCATGTCGCCCTGATAGCCATGCTCACGGGCGACGGCCTGCGTCACGCCATGATGGGTCGGCCCGCCCGGATCGTTCGGATTGTTCACATAGCCGCCTTCCACATGGAAGATGGCCGCAATGATCGCCAGCGCCGCGGCGCTGGCCCCGGCGAGCAGTTTCACCTTGTTCATGAATAGTCAGTCCTTTCGGCCGGTCAGCCGCTTGGCCGTGTCGGTTTCCCATATCCGGATCGCGGTCCAGATGATGGTGAGCGCCGCGGCGATCGAAGGGAGGATGTTGGCCAGCGTGCCGACCATCACGCCGATCGACAGCCCGTCGGCGGCATGCTTCAGTCCCTCATGATCGGTCAGGTTCATTCGTGGCTCCATGGCCCCCGGATGGGCGGCATGTGGGGATAAGAAAAAGGCGGCTCTCAGGCCGCCGGTTCTTCATCGGATTCCTGTGGCGCCGTCTCCCACGGCGGCGTCAGTATCGCGGTCGGAGGATCGATCATCTCCGCGATCCGCGCATCCAGCATCGCCTTGAGCTTGTCCGCCTCGCTGCCGAGTTGCCCCTCGACCCAGGCCTGCACCTGCTCGGCTGTCAGGCTGTCGAAATCGGTGAAGCTGCCCGCATCCGGGTCCGCGATGCCGACACGGCCTGTCAGGACGGCGCTATGGCCTTCATCGTCCGTCGCGGTCAGCCGCCAGTCCACGTCCGTGACGACATTACTCAGCCCGTCCGCATGGCGCGCGACGTGCAGCGCGGGGAAGGTCCATTCATAGTTCATGAATAATACTCCAGGATGATGAGGCCCGCGCCGCCTGCGCCTGCTGCGCCGCCGTTGATGCCGCCGCTACCGCCGCCACCGCCATAGGAGCCGCCCGCGCCGCCTGCGCCGTTGATGCCGCCATTGCCGCCGCCACCGCCAGGTCCGTAGGCAACGCCGCCGGACGTCGTGACGTGCATGGCCGCCATGCCTCCATCACCGCCTTTTGTGCCGGAGCCATTCGCGCCCCCGCCGCCGCCATTCGTGCCGTTGCCGCCGTTCCCGCCGCCGCTTACGCCAGCACCTGTGCCATAGGGGCCGTTCCCGCCATCGCCCGCGCCAGCCGTGGACGCGCCTCCACCTGCTCCGCCGCCTCCCGCACCGCCATTCTTTCCTGCACCGAGAGGCCCCGCCGCTCCACCGCCGCCTCTACCGCTGGGAGACCCACCCGCGCCACCCGAATATTTCACATCGCCCACGCTGGATGCCGCAGACCCGCCCGCCCCGGCTGTGCCCCCGGACGCATTGCCGCCCGCCTTCGCCAGAACGGTCCCGGTCGAAGAAAACCATGTATCCGTAGGCGAGCCGCCCGGCGCGCCGATCTGATAGGTGACGGAGCCGCCCGGCGTCACGGTCAAGCCGGATTTGAACGCATAGGCGCCGCCACCGCCACCGGCGATATTGACCCCGTTGTTAGCGCTGCCAGCGCCCCCCGGCCCATAGCAATGCACGTCCACCTTCGTGACGCCGGACGGCACGGTCCAGCTTGTGCCGGATGTGAGCGCAATGACGGTCTTGCCGCCGCTGCCCAGCAGCATTTGCCCCACGCCGGACATCAGCTCACCCCCGTGCCGGAAATAAACCATTTGTCGGCCGCGACCTTGACCAGCGTGGCCACGCTGCCGGGGATCATGGTGCGCGATCCCGTCGTCGCCGTGCCAGCCAGCCGCAGCGTGACGCCGCCCGATGGACTGACCGTGATATTGTTCGTCCCGTCGTTGACGATGCTGATCGTCGCCCCGACCGGAAAAGCCGCGCTGGCGTTCGTCGGCAGCGTGATCGTCTGCGCGCCTGTATTGGCCGAATAGACATGACTGCCCTGATCGGCGAGCGCGAGCGTATAGGCCGCGCTCTTTACATTCTGGGGCACGCCCTTGAAGGGCGCGAGGGCTGTCAGGTCGGATTGCAGGGCCGCTATGGCCAGGTTGATCGCATCCAGCAGCGCCGGATTGACCGCCAGCGCAATGACCCAATCTGTTTTCGTGCCCGAACCCGTCACCGCCGTGACGTTTACCACCAGCGCGCCCGTGCCCGCGTCATAGCTGGTGACAGTCCCCAGCATCGCATTGCCGGGGCCGGAAGCGCTGGCGATGGATACGAACTGGCCGGGCTTCAGCAGGCGTCCGGTCGTCGCGGTGAAGGATTTGGAGCCCGTCCCGATCGCCACGCTGCTGCTTGATGTGGCATTATAGTTCGTCGCCTGAGCCGCCTCCTCGACAGCCTGGCCGAATGCATTCATCTGCGTCGCCAGCACCGCTATCGCGGCGACGAAGGCGTCCGCGCGCGTGATGAATGTGGCAGGCGCATCGGAACGGCTCGGCGGCGTTGGCAGGGGGTCGATTGCAGGCAAAGCCATCAGGTCAGTCCTTCGATTTCGAGGGTGCAGACGCTCACCGTCGGATAGGCGATCTCGACGTTGAAATCCTTGTAGAAGCCGAACAGCGCGGTGACGGCCATGTTTTCCTCACCGATCCAGACGACCGGCGTGGCGCGATAGTCGCCCATCAGACTGAGCAGCGCCTCGACCTGTGTATTTCCGGTCCAGTCGGTAAAGCGGCCGCGCCGGGAAAAGGCGCGGGGAATGATGACGTAATTGCCGAAATCGTCCGCTTCCTTTTTGGAAAAATCCGTGATCCCGATCGACGCGCCATATTGCGCTGCCCCCAGTTCGCGGGCTGCCCCCAGCACCAGCGTTCCGCAAGACACTTCCGATCCGGGATCGCTGAGCGTCACCGTGACCGCAGGATTGGCATAAAAGGGCAGGTTCAGCCGCACCAGGTCGCTGCGGCGGATGATCTCCTCGAAGAAATAGGCGAACCAGTCGGTAACGCCGCTATCGCTCGCCATGTTGATCGTCTCATCATGGATAATGCCGTCCGCCCCTGTGGAAACCGTGATCTGCACCGTCGCGGCCGACACGTTGAACAGCGCGATGCTGTCGATGCGGCCCTCAAGGTCGATGGTGACGGTCAGGCTGTCGCGCGCGCGCGTCGCCGTGCCGTTTACCTGGTCGAACATGGCCCAGCGGTTCGACGGGAGCGGATACCACCACGCCGTATCGGTCAGCGGATGATTGAGGTTGCCCGCCTGAAGGCTGACATATTCGAGACGATTCGCGGCATCGAGGGCGCGATCGTCCTCACCATAGGTCGTGCCGCCCGCCCAGGCGAGCCAGGTGGTCGCGACCTCCCGCCACCAGGCAGGGGAAGATACAGGATCATTGCCCACATTCGCCGCCGCGAGACTCTCATAGACAACCGCCCGCGATCCGGTGACGATGCTGGCGCGTTCTCCCTCGCCATAGGCGGTGCCACCCGCCCAGGCGTCGGGCGCGGTTTCGGGGACTGAGCTGGTGAGCGTCGCCGGCGTCACCGCGACCGGACGGATCATCTTCATGCGGTTTCCACCGTGACGGCCTGCGTATCGCCCCTGTCGTGGCGGCGCGCGATTCGGGCGCTTTCACCCGTATTGCTGGCGATGGAGATCAGCGCAGGCTGCATTTCCGCCCTGAGCGCGGCGATCTGCGCCTTCGTGTCGGCCTGCGTGTCGCTGAGCCGCTCTATGACGTCGCCGATATCGGTCAGATTGACATTGACCTCCTGGAGCTGGGGCACCGGGTTGGTCAGCTTGTCCAGTTCGGCCTGCGCCTCGTCCGCTTCCTCCTGCGCTTTCTTCAGGTCGATGATGGCCTGCGAGACGGAGGTCACATTATCATTGAGGTCGATCAGGCTCTTCACGCTGGCGGTAAGCTGGGCAAGCTGGCGATCCGCCATCGAGGCGACGCCATTAGCCCCGGCCTGCGCCTGATCGGCCGCGCGCGCCACGCGGGCGACGTCCCGCGCATAATCGAGTGCGGACCCCGCACGGTCGCGGGCTGCGTCGAGATAGGATTGCGCGTCGCCGGTGAACGCGCCCAGGCTCGCCTCATTGCCCAGCCGGGCGAGATTCGCGGTCTTCTCGAACCGCGAACGGGCCTGCGCATAGCCATCGACGCCCGGAACATCGGCGAACAGGCTGGCCCGGAACTCCCCGATTGCGCGGGCGAAATCGCGGAACCTGTCCGCCGTCGCCTGAATATTGGCGCTCTCGCGGCTATAGGCGGCGGATAGCGCGTTTTGCGCGTCGCTGACCTTTTGCGCGGCGGCGGCCTGCGCGTCGGCCAGATCCTGATAGGCATAGATGGCGCGCTGCAACGGGCGGAGGCTTTCATCCATCGCCGCCAGCTCGGCCTGGCGGCGCAGGGCAAGCGCCTCGGTCTTGCGGCCCATCAGGTCCAGGAGGGTGATTTCCATGCTCTGACGCTTGTCGGCGAGGTCGGCCTGATATTTCTCGACCGCGTTGAAGCCGGGGGCCAGCGCCATCAGCGCGGCATAGAGGGATTGCCCCGCCTCGGTCGTGAGGTCGAGGCCGTCCACCACATTCTTGAACGACGCGATGCTGTCCACGCCCGACAGGCCCAGCCGCTCCAGCTCGGCCGCCACCGCCGTCATCACCGGCGCGATCTGCTCGGCCTCGGTCAGGAAATTGTCGCGATAGAACTGCGTCTGATCCACGAAATCATCGAGCGACCCGAACAGGTCGATCAACGCTTCGCGGGCTTCCACGGACGAAGCACCGACCGCGCCGAAGGTCCGCCCGATCGACTGCATCTGCACGTCGATGGTCTGATAGTCCTTCGCCAGCCGCATCAGCGTCTCGAACTGGCCTTCGCCCACCTTCTGGAAGGCATCCAGCGCCGGGATCGCGGCGGCGGCCATATCATCTCCCAGCTTGGAGAAGATGGCCGAAAGCTGCTCCTGGATCTCGCTGCCCTTCAGATCCTTCAGGCTGATCTTGCCCAGGTCCACCGTGAAGGCGTCGATGGCGGCCTGCGCGCCCTCGATGCCCAATACCCCTGCGGCGGCCATGATCCCGGAACGCATGGAGCCGATCAGCAGCGCAACCTGCTGCTCGGTGCCGTCGTCCAGCGCGCCGGTCACCGTATCGACCCGCGTCTTGTTGCTGGTGGTGATGCCGAAGGTCTTTTTCTTCTTGGTCTGGATGTCCTGATAGGATTGGCCGTCGATTCCGCCCGCCAATATGTCGGCGACCGTCGCCGGATCGAACATGATGCCCTGGTCCAGAAGCGTTTTCGTGGTCTTGGTGCCGAACAGCGCCTTGCCGATTCCGCCGATCAGTCCACCGATGACGGGGATTTTCGAGGCGATGTCGAGCGCGCCCTTCAGGATGAAGCCGAAACCCAGGCTGCCGTCGATCCCGGTGTTGCTGCCCAGGCCCAGCCCGGACGTGTCGAATGCGCCGCCGGCGATGCCCAACTGCTTTGCCAGCAGCGAAGACAATGACCCGATGTTGGTTTCGATGGCGCGAAGGGAACGCACCATCGCATTGCTATATTCAAGGTCTTTGTCGCTATTGGCGGTCAGCAGGTCGAGCGAGTGGGTGATGCTGTCCGATTTCGCGCTGCTGTCCCCCAGCACGGACCCGGTGCCCATCGCATCCTGATAGGATTTGAGATCGAAGCCGCCCCGCTTGCCGCCGCCCGTCCGCAGGCCCATGCTCGCGAGCAGCGCGATCATCGCGGCGACGACCGGAAAGGCGAAGGGACCGAGGAAGGAAAAGATCTTCGCCGCGCCCGCCGCCGCGTCGGCCGCGCCGCGCAGGCCGGAATTGGCGACCGACGTCGCGGTATGGGCGCTGTCCATGGTCATCGCCTTGATGGCGTTGATCAACTGGATCGCTGCGAGCGCCTTTTCGGCCGCTTCCATCGCCTGATAGGCGGCGCTGCGCTCCTTGAACAGCTTCTTGGACGCGCCTAGGATCGCGCCGGTGCCGGCGATCTGGTTCTGCGCCGTGCGGGCATAGGCTTCCCGCTCGGTGATCTGCCCCGTCACGACGGCCGCGCTGATGCGTTTCTGCTCGGCGCCATATTCATCGAGCGCGACGACGATCTCGCCGATCGAGCGGCCTACCGTGCCGAAGGCCGACGACATCCGGCGCGCAGCGTCGTCGACATGGTCGGATACGGCATCGATGCTGTCCGCCATCTGCTCAAACACAGCGCGGCGTCCCTGCTCGTCTGCTTCCGCCATCGCCTTCTTGAAATCGTTCGCCGCCCGTTCGGCATCCTTCATCGACTTGATCTCGGCGTCGAAGCGCCCGAGCTGGTCGCCCGGCATGGCGATCACGGCTTCATTCAGGAATCTGTTATTCTCCGTCTGGATGCGCTCCAGCGCCTTCGCCCACTCATCGACGTCCTTCTTGGACTTTTTCGCTGCTTTACCAGTTTCTGTCAGGGCCTTGATAACGCCGCCGCCGGAGAGGTCGCCATTCCCGAGCGGTGTATTCAACGCCTTGTCGAGATCCTCGCGCAATTTTCCGGCAATGTGGGCGGCATCCTGCATATCGCGCAGACCGTCTCGGCTCGTCCTACCGCCGCTGAAAAGAGAGGCGAGGTCAGATTTGACCGATTTCCACCCCAGGCTAACGCCACGCGAAATATCCCATTGTCCAAGCGCTTCCCATGACTGTTGCGACAGATTGCGGCTTCCCGCCCAGGTGGAATCAAACGCCTCGTTTTGACGTTGCTCAGTTTCGGCTACTTTTTTCTGAAGCAGTTCCACCTTCGCGGCACGTGCAGCTTTGGCTTGTGCCCAAAGGGATTCGGTCAGGCCGTCGACGCTGTTCTTGAATGACCATATCTCCGGCTCAGCCTGTCCGGCAGCGGTCCCAACGCCCGTCTGTTCTCGCGCCGCCGCCAGTGCCTGCTGGCTGGACTGCGACAGGCTGATGCCCAATTCATCGGCTGCTTTCGCATTGGCGAGCAACCGCTTTTCCGATGCAGCATTGGCGTCGGCCACGGACATGAGCCCGACCGCGACCAGCCCGGCAACGCCGATCAGCGCGTTCATCGGCGTGAATAAGGCGGCGGACGCGCCCTGGAGCGACTTCTGAGCTGCGCTGAGCATGGCAGTCCCCGCCGTCGTTGCGCCCAGCGCGCGCTCCAAAGCCACCAGCGACGCGATATAACGATAGACATTCCCGATCGCGAGCGCCCCATGGAACGTGACGAAGCCGGCCGCGGCCATGACGACGAGATCTTCGAGCAGCTCCAGATTAGCGAGCACGAAGTTGAGCGGTTCGCCAAGGATTGCTGCCAATTCCGCGCCTATGCGAATGAGATTGCCCGCCATCTCGCCCAACTCGGCCGCCGCGCTTTGCGACCCCTCCGCCGTGGCGGTGAGACTGCCCAGCACTTCGCCGAGCGCGTCATTGAACCCGCCCTGCCCAAACGCGACCATCGCGGCCTGGACAGCATCTTCCAGATTGGCGAAGCCGCCTTCCAGCGTCTTCATCTGTTCGTCCATGGTGCCGGCGAACTGCACATTGCCGATATCCATGAGATATTGCTGGATCGCGGCGGAGCTGTTCTGGACGGTCTTCGTGACGCCCTGGAAGGTGAAGCTGACCTTGCCGCCTTCCTTCGATGCGCGGATGCCGAATTCCTTCAACCGCTCGAATTCGCCGGTCGCGGCATCGGCCACCGCCTCGATCATGTCCATAAGGGACTTGCTCATCGATGCGGCGGTGTTGCCGTAGCTGGTCAGCGCAGCGGTGCTGGGGTCGAGGCCGAGATTCTTCAGCCGCAGGAAAGCCTGCACCGATTGTTCCAGGCCATAGGGCGTCTTTTCGGCGAAATCGCGCAGCTTCGCCATCTGCGCGCTGGCGGCGTCGGCCGATCCGGTGGCGACCTTCAGGGATGCGTCGAGGCGCTGGAATTCGCGATTGACGCCGATCGCTTCCCCCGCCAACGCCGTCAGGCCCAGGGCGGCCGCAGCAGCCTTCACCAGGCCGAACCCGGACGCGAGCTTCGCGCCGGTCGCGTTCAATGCCGTCATCGCCTCTTCGGCCGCTTTCGACGACATCTCGACGTCGTGCATTGCCGTTCCCACGGACCTTTTCATCTGGTCCATGTCCTTTTGCAGCCGCGCCATGTTGGCGATCAGCTCGATTTCAAGCGTTCCTGCCTTCATGACGATCTCCGGCCGCGCGAGCCGAGCAATGCGCGGAATGCATTGCCGACCTTCGCGGAAATGGCGGTGCGCCGGTCTGCGTCCGGATCGGGTTCCGTCCAGGGCGGAGGCGCATCGGGTTTTTCGGCTGCCTGGGATTCGGCGAGCCAGTCGGATGACAGGCGGCGCAGCAGGCGGGCCTGCCACGGGGGCAAAATGGTGCGGGTCATCGCCGACCACGCAGCGATATCCGTCCACCCGATCGGCGCGCGACCCATGCCGGCAGCAACCACCGGGCCGATCTCGACGAGCTGCTCGACGATCCACGGAGTGCTGCACGGCGGCAACGCGGGAACGATGCCGCCGTCTTTCATCGCCCGCAGGCGGCTTTTGGGTTCGGTCTTATCGGTGATGGACCGTTTTTCCGGCCTCGGCACGGCATTGAGCCATGCCTGCTGCCGGACGTGGAGGCTCAGCTCGTCGCCGAGTTCCCCGTAAAATTTTCCCATTCACCGATGAAAGCGAAGACCTGGTCGCGGATGAAGCCGAGCTTCGGGTCCGCATAGGCGGCGCGGAATATTTCCTGCTGGCTGACATTACCTGCAGGCGGATAGGTCCAGCCGTCGAAGCTGACGGTGCAGGCGGCGAGAAATTCGGCGTTCTCCGCCGCGATTTCAGTGGCGCTGGCGTCCACCTTCCCCTTCTTGCGCAGCCGGGCGACGATGCGGTTCTGCTTGCGCTGCTGGGCTTCGGCATATTGCTCGGAACCGGGACCATAGACAGTGACGGTCAGGCGCTTGCCCGCATCGTCGAGCAGGGGCGTGTCGTCGCCATTCATCAGCTTGATGACAGCGGTGTCGGCGGCGGCGAATTTCGTGATGTCGAAAGCCATGTTTTATCCTTTCACGGCAGGAATGTGGCGCCCCGGCCCGCCCGTTCCGTGACACGGACGGGCCGGGACAAAAGACCCCGCCGAAACGGGGCAGTTCGTTGGAGGGTAATCTCCGGCTCACGGGCCGGGTGGAGATCAGACGACGCCGATGACGACGATCGTGAAGGACACGGCGGAACCCGCGCCGCCATTGGCGACCTTCAGCAGGTCGGCGGTCCCGGCCGTCACGGCATAGCCGGCGGCGTTGGGCGCGACGAGCGCGACCATGCCGCCGGGCTTCACCTTGATCGTGTCGGCCGCATCGCCGAAAATCGAGGAAATCGCATTGGCCGCCGCGCCGCCGACGATCACGTCGTTGGTGTTGCCGGCAGCCGCCACGATGACGAGGCCCTTGATCTTGGTGAAGGCGATGGCCGTGCCGAAAATGTCCGACACGCCGCCATTGAGGTCGATATCCTCGCTGCCGGACGCCGCGATGCTGCGCGTGTCTGCCCAAAGCTCATTCGCCTGATTGGCCCCGTTGCCGTTCTGGAGCACATAGGTCGGCCCGAAGGCGACCTCATGCGAACCAGTGCCGACGTCCAGGGCGGCGGCGAGGTTCGCCGCGACGCTGAGCGCGATTTTGGAGGTCAGGGTTGCCATGGAATCAGTCTCCTCAGCTCAGCTTCTCGACGACGCCGACGCCATCGTCCGAAGATGAAATCTCCAGCGTGGCGGTCGCCGACGTGATCTGGTCGACGCCGCCGACCCCGACCTTCCAGCTCATGACCTTCGCCGGGAAATAATAGATTTCGCCATTCTGGAGAGTGACGCGGAAGAAATAGTCGGCGTCGGATTTCGAGGCCGCCTTCATGATGGTCTGACCGGCATCGCTATTATCCAGCCCAAGCTGCAGCGTGATCGATCCCTCGTTGAAACTGCCCTTGAACTTGCGCGTGCCGCGCGTTCCGAGGGGATTGTGCGTGACGAGATTATACTCGCGGCCGAACTCGCCCAGATCGGTCACTTCGCCGACATCAGTGAAGGCCAGGGCGGCATAGCCCGCCTCATTATAAATGGCGGGTGCGGATGCGGTGACCGCAAGAGTGGTCCCCGCCGACGTGCGAACGGTCATATTCGGTTCCTTTTTCCAATAAAAAAGCCCGCCGGATGGGCGGGCTGGGCTGCCACGGATGGAGGGAAGGAAGCGCGATCAGCCCTTGGCGGATCGGGTTTTCCTGCCGGTCGGAGGGGAAGAAAACGGCGCCAGATCCTCCGGCATAGCCGCGCGAACGAGTTGAACCGCCTCCAGGTCCGCAAACTGACCATCGGGAAGATTGGGCAGAAGCGCCCCGCTCAGATACGACCTGTCGCCCAGCGTGAAGCGGCGAATGGCCACGGCCTGTTTGCCCATGGTTGGAATTCCCGTCAGATCTCGTTGTAGGACACGCGAAAATCCTGCGTCCCGAAATGGATGCCTGTGCCCTCGTCCCGCCCCTCGGGTCCGGCGCCGATGCTGTGCACCGTCACATGGAGGATTCCATCGACGGCCGGCATTTTCCCGTCGGCGGCCTTTTTCGCCATGCGCTGGATACGCTGCCGTGAGGCGCTATCGGCCGCCATGATCGTGGCTTGGACACGCTCGGTCACCCGCTTCACCGGGCTGGGTTTCAGCGTGTTGCGGTCGACCGTCGATATCGAAAAAAGGGCGATGCAGGGCAGCGGAAAGCCCGCCGGCACGTCGCCGATGACGATCCCGCCCACCGGGACCAGCGCTGTCAGGGCGCCGTCGCCGGCCAAAAGGCCGCGCACCGCTTCGCATCCGCTCATTATTCGTCCTCGTCGATCTCAAGGGGCGGCAAGGTGCTGATGTCGATCTGCATCCGCTTGCGCACATATTCGCCCACAGCGGCGATTGCCTCGCCCTGCTTTTCGTCCAGCGCCGGCCGCATGAACGGATGCGGACGCAGGCCAGGATGCGAAAGGATGCCGGATACGAAATCGCCACCGATCTTCATTGGTCTGTTCTTGACCGTGCCGTTGCCCTGTGCGGCCTTGCGCACGGCGACCCGGCCCTCCTTCGCGCCAGTGCGGGCGATCAGGTGCTGCCCCACGCCATGTTCAAGGAAATAGCCCACATGCGCATGTGGCCCCTTCAGCTTCACGCGAGCCTTTGGAATACCGCCCCTCACATCGGTTTCGATCTTGATATCCTTAGCGGTCTGGCCCGATTCCTTCTCGACCTTCTGCTTGGCCGATTTCTGGATGACCTTCGCGCCGGCGCGCAGCGCGCCGCGCATCACGTTTCGCTGCATCTTGACGGGATAGGCGCTAAGGAAGGCGTCCAGCTCCCTGCCGCCCTTCAGCTTCATCAGCCTGCCCCCATGGTCGACAGTTCCTCCGCGACGATCTCGGTGCCCTGACGTCGGCCCAGCTCGGCCGGTCCGGCGATGATCTTCAACAGCCGCCCTCCGATCTTCACGCGCATCGACGCGTCGATATCCTCGCGATAGCGCATCCGTATCCGGCAGGGCCGGGCCGAAATGTCGATCGCCTCCGCCACGCGCTCTGACCGGCTGGGCAATATGTCGATGACTTCGGCCCATGGGGCGGCAACCCTCAGCCAATGGTTGACGACATGCCCCTTGCCGTCAGGCGCGGGAGTGTTGCTCCAGATCTCGATCCGCGTGTTCAGCTTGAGCGCGACGACGCCGGTCACATCCATATCCTGTCATTGACGGTCGCCTCGAACAGATCGAACGACGTTCCGTCGAACCGGGCGCGCACGGCCATCTTGACCGCCAGCGCCAGGCTGGGCGGCAATTCGAAATAGCCGACCGTCAGCCGGGCGGCGACCACGCCCGCGGCGCGGCGCGCGGCCGGCCAGCTCTGACCGGCCGCCGGGCGAACGCCCATCGCCAGGCCGGCGCCGAAAAGCTCATACAGGTCGGAGGACAGCGTATATTGCGACCCGTCTCCATCTTTATATGTGATGGCAACAATGCCGGATACTGGCCCGATATTGAGGTGCGCGAGATCCGCGAATGCATCCGCGCGGATCTCCACGATCTGCGGAGCGAGCCGGGTCGATGTCATGCGCTCGATATCGCCCACCACGGCGCTGATATAACCCACGATCTCCGCGTCCAGCGCCTCGCCATCGACGCGCAGGAACAGCTTCACCTCGTCGAGATCAACGGCATTGCCCTCCGGAGCTGTGATGACGGTCGGCGCGCTCAGCATCGATCAGGCTTTCGGCGGATCGCATTCGACGCCGAAACCGGCATCGATCAGCCGCTGAGCCTCCGATGGCCCCCCATCGGGGCCGGGCAGGTCGCTGAAAGCGCGCGTGTCGCCGCGGCTGAGCGACATACGCGGACCGCACAGGCTGGTGGTCATCCGCAGCCACCGAACAGAGCCGGAATCCTGATCCTGGCTATTTTCCGCCGGCGCATTGTCGGCGCCAGCATCGGGCGCAGCGGTGTCCGCCTTGGCCTCCGTTGCCGGTTCCGCAGCGGATTCGGGGACTCCGCTCTGATCGGTCCCTGCCTGGTCGGTCCCGGTTTGGCTGATCTCCGCCTCAGCGGGCGCTGGGGCGGCCTGCTCAGCCTCGACAGCATTTTCCGGTTCGACAGGCGCGGCGGATTTTGCCGCGGTCGCGCGGCGCGTAGGCTTGATGTCCATGGATCTGCTCCAGATATGAAAAGGGGCGAGCCATGCCCGCCCACTGCCGACGCCGACCGCCGCTTAGGAAGCGGGATGGGCCAGATGCTTGATGGCGATGCTGTCGACCAGCTCACCGTCATAACGGATGAGGCCGGCCATGCCGACCTTCGGCCAGAACCGCTCGCGCACGGTGCCGATCAACGGCGATCCGACCTTGCGCACCCAATAGCGGCTGAAGTCTCCGAACAGGATCGACTTGGCGCTGGCCGCGATCGAGGCCACGTCATCGTTGATGGAATAGGGATGATCCAGCAGCATGGCGGGCGCGCCGACGCGAACGTCGCCCATCGTCCAGAGATAATTGCCATCGCCATCCTTCAGCTTGCGGATGGCCAGCAGCGAGGTATCCGCAAACATCCACCGGCATTTCGGGCTGCGGCGATAGGGTGCGCGCACCGAATGCTGCAGGTCGAGCAGCTCGTCCGCCGCGATGGCGGTGGCGCTGGCGGCGGTCTTGCCCAGCGTGGACGCGGTGACCACGCCATTGGCCTGGCCGGTGCCGCTGCCGGTCGTCAGACGCGCATTGGCGCGCCGGCCGAGCCGTTCGCCCAGCGCTTCGGCCAGAAACTCCTCCAGGTTGAACACGCTGTCCTGCAGCAGCTCGAAGCTCAGCTTCACCCACGGCGTCGCGTCGACATAGGCATCGAGGCGCTTCTGCCCGAACGTCAGGTCGCCGCTGTCGTCATCGGTCAGATCCGCGCCCTCATTCAGGCCGGAGGCCGATCCGCTGGTGTCGTCGTTGCTCGGGATATCGAACTCGTTGCCGGATCCCGTGGTGATATCGCGGACGATATTGCCGTCATACATCGGCCCCCAGTCCTTCATGGTCTTGACGATCTCGTTCGCCAGTTCCTTGGGGACCGTGTATCCGCCAGCCGCCGCCGTGCCGGCAATCTGGACGCGCACTTCCTGATGCCCACGGCGCAGAAGATCGCGCTGCTCGCCGGTCAGGCTCTCGACGCTGCCGCCGTCGCGCAGGCAGGCATAGAAGGCGTCGCGATATTCGGCCTGAACATCGCCCTTGCCCTCATCGCCGCCGCCGCTACGGCTTTCCCCGTCCGGATTGAGCGGGCGGTTGCGCTCGCGACGCTCGGCTTCCTCCCGCTCGATCCGGGCCGTCCGCTCCTCGCGGGCGATATCCTTTTCCAGCTTGTCGAATTCCGCCATGATGGCGTCGTGGCGCTGCTCCAGCTCGGTGGCACGGCTCTCGTCCGTGTTGTTCGTGATCTCGTTGAGAGCATCGCGGGCCTGGGTCACCAGCTGGCCCCGCTTCTCCTGCAGTTCGGTCAAGGTGGGCATGTCATTCTCCTGGACATGAAAAAGCCCGCCAGTGGCGGGCGAAATGGCTGGAAGCGGGAAGCTCCTGCCGAACCGGCTGGGCCGGGATGGTTATCGGATGCCGCGCTCCATTTGCGCCTGGCGGGCGCGGCGCTCGCCGATCTGGCCAGCGGCGGGAATGTGACGACGTTCGGCGCGCGCATGTTCCAGCGATCGCAGGCCGACCGACGTGTCCGGATAGGCCGGAAACGCGGTGTAGGTGATTTCGAACAGATCCGCCTCCAATATGGTGCGCCTGGGCGGATCGACCGTCTCGTCCCATTCCTGCTTGCGGGTAATGAAACCGAAAGACATGCCGGGAATGTCCTGCCGCTCGATCTGCACGGCCAGATCGCGCCCGTCGGACGTATCCGGCAGGTCATTCGAGAAATGGAGGCCGGTTTCATCCTCTTTCAAGATGAGCGTTCCGGCGCCCGACCGGCCGACGACGCGCCCGGTGTCGTGGCTGTGCAGCGCCACGACGTCGCGCTCGCGCAGCGATCTGGTGAACGCTCCCGGCGCGATGGTTTCCTTCCAATATCCGCCGATATCGGTCTCGACATTGAACAGAGCGGCATAGCCTGCCGCGGTGCGTGTTTCTCCTGCGCTGGCCGCGCGCAACTCCAGCCCGCGCGTGATGGCGCGGGTTTCGCGCCCGTCAGGACTCGGTCTTGTCGCCGGCGTCGGCATTGGAATCTCCGCTATTTGTGGGGGTTTTCAGGAGCGGCTGGGTGCCGAGCGGCACCGTCGCGCCCTGGATATAGAGCGTGTCGCCGTCCGGCATCGGTTCCCGGTTTTCGAGCTTTCGGGCTTCATTCGGCGTCATTTGCGCCGTCTGGATGGCCCGCGCGATCCCTTCTACCCGGCTCTTGAAGTCGCCCCGCTGGACGCCGTCGACATTATGCTCGACATGCCGCGCCCGGCTCCGCTGGCCGAACAGCTTGAGGTTCAATTCCTGCTCGAACTTGCCGGCCCAATGGGTGACGACATGCTTGACGAGCTGGAGATCCTGCTGCTCGGTATTGTTGAACGTGCCGTGCGCCAGGTCATGCAGGAATACCGGAGGCAGGCCCCAGATCCGCGACGATTCACTGATCTGGAACTGTCGCGCCTCGATCGCCTGGCCCTTTTGCGGGTCGATCCCGATCGGGTTGAGCTTGTGACCGGGCGGCATGCCGAAGAAAGGCGAGCCGCTCTGCTTCGCCAGATCGATGGCGCGCTGGATATCGGCCTGGGCGCGCTTGAACGCGTCCGGGCCTTGCGGCAGCGGTCCCTCCAGAGAAAGCGGCGGCGTCCCGCCGCTGGCGAAGAAGGAACTGGCATAGTCGATCATCGCCAGCATCAGGGCGATGGCGCGCTTGTTCTTGTAGATCGGACTATAGACGTCCAGTTGATTGCGCTTCAGCAGGAACGTCACGTCGATAACATCGGCGGCGGGATATTCTTTATTGTCGAAGCGATAGAATTTCCGGCCATTTCGACGCCGGACGGATGTGTGATCCGGATCCATGGGCCAGATCGCGAGCACCTTGTTGCCCTGGCGCTCGATCCAGCTGGCGCCGCGCCCGCCGGTGAAGACCTGCGACCACATATATTCGCGCCATCCCTGACTGGTCCATTCGGGATTGGGCGCTTCGTTGAGCAGCATCTGCAGGTCGCCGTCGACGCGCTGGGCCGTGTCACCGGCCTTTTTGAAAAGATGCAGGGGCAGACTCGCCATCATCCGTGAGAGGAAATTGACCGCGCACCAGTTGGACGGCACCTCCAGCGCCGTGTCGATCGTGACATGCGGCAGCTTCGGGTCGTTGCCGAGCAGGCCGAAAAAGGCGAGCAGATCTTCGGTCGGCGACCCGGTCGATATCGTCGGATTTTCCAGCGGATTGAGCGCGCGCTGTTCGGCGCCGCCACGGTGGAATTCAAAGGCGATCTTCAACCGGGCACCATGCTGTAATTGGGGTCATCCCAAGGCGAAACAGGCACTTCTTCTTTCTCCTCGCCCATATGGACGCCGATCGCGCTCATCAGCGCGACCGGGTTGTCGATCTTCAGATGCGCCTGCCCCTCCGGCTTGTTGGGGTAGACATTGTCCTTCTTGTCGGGCGCGCCGACGACGTTGGAGATTTCCCACTCCATCACGGGGTCGCCGCCATGTATGATGCGCCGGGACCGGCTGAGCGCGTCCAGTTCCTTCATCGGCTCGCTGAAATTGAGCACCGTCGGCCGATATTCGACGACAGGGACGCCAGCCTTCGCCAGGCGCGTTGAAAGCTGAGTGGCCTGAAACGGATCGTAGGGAACCGCCTCGACCTGCAGTATCGCGCTGATCTCGACGATCAGCGCCTCGATTTCGTCATAATCGACGATATTGCCGGATGTGACTTCCAGCAGGCCTAGACTGTCCCAGCCCTGATAGTGCGGCACGTCCGCGACCGTATCTTCCGGCAGGAAATAAAATCCGAACCGGATGAACGGATCTTCGACCGTCGCCTTTTCCCCGATCGGCAGGATCAGCACTTCCACCGCGGCGATATCGACCTTCGACGCCAGGTCGAGGCCGACGATCGCGCGCCGTCCGCGCAGCCATTCCAGTTTCAGCACGTCGCGCGGGTTTTGCGGGATCTCCGGATCCGCGCATTTCCTCCATGCCTCGACGTCGAAATAGGCCGCTTTCGCCGAAACCCACAGGTTGAGATGCTTCGTCTTGAAGACACCCGCCTTGCGCGGGGTCGCGATCGCGTCGCGCTGCCGCGCCCGCAGAAAGTCGCCCGAAACCGAAACATCGAAATTCGGGTTCGCCTTGCGAAGCGCAGTCTCCGACTTCCAGTCGTCGTCGTCGTCCATCGTATATTCGATGAACAGGGTTTCATCGTCGAGCGGAGGCCCGCCATTATGGCCGATCCCGGCGAGCTTTTTCCGTTCCTCCTGGCGCAGCGCGTAACATGGCCCAGCCAGATTATCGCCGGCCGTGGTGATGAGCAGTTGCAGCGGCTGATCGCGCGCGCCCATGCCCGTCATCATGGTGTCAACCTGACCGTCGTCTCCATGCTCGTGATATTCGTCGTGGATCGAGCAGCTCGGGCTTTGACCGTCGCCCGGATCTCCGATGATCGTTTCGAACTTCGATCCGTCCGCGATCCGGACGATCGCGCGCGCCGGCACCTCCAGGCCGAAATGCTTCTTCAGCGCCGGTGTGCGCTCGACCATCAGGCGGGCGGGCTTGAATACTTCCCACGCCTGCTTTTCGTTCGTCGCACCTGAATAGACCTCGGCGCCGAACTCGCCATCGGCGCAAAGCATATACAGGCCAAGGCCCGCCGCGATGGCCGACTTGCCGTTCTTGCGCGGCACGATCAGGAACAGGCGGCGGAATCGCCGAAGCCCCTTTCGGTCGCCGGCGCGATGAACCCAGCCGAATGTCAGGCAGATGATCCAGATCTGCCATGGCTGAAGGACCAGCCGTTCCTTCTTGCTGGCCCACTTTCCCTTGCTGTGCGGCAGCTTTTCGATGAACCGACAGGGCCGCGCCGCCTTCGCCTCGTCAAAGACGTAGGGGAATTTGCTCCCGCGAACCTTGCTGAGCTTCAGCTCATCCAGGAATCGGCGGCACTGGATCCGGATCTGCAACCCGGCCGGGATCTTGCCGCTGCAAACGTCGGTCGCATATTTCCGGGCTATCGCCGGATAATCACGCTCCTGCGCCACATCAGAAATCGCCGAACTCGTTTTCGGCCTGCGCCTTGTGGCCACTCGCCAGCTTCAGCGCCGCCGACGGGTTGAGCATCAACTCGCCCAGCAAGGACTGTGCATGACGCAGGGCCTCCGACAGCATCGCCACCTCCGGCCGCGCCCGCACCATCACGAAGACGACTTCCTTCCCGTCGATCTTCTTCACCGTCTGGCTGGTGAACGTGTCGCCGGACGTTTCCAGCACAGCTTGGAACCGCGCCACCTGGGCAAGGCGCAGGGCGAGCAGGCCAACATGATCCGCATAATGCGGGCTGGCGCGTTTCTGCTCTTCCAGGATGGTGGCGATCGCCGCAAAATAATTTCGCTCGATCTCCGACAAATGCAGCGGCGCGATCATCGCGCCCAGCGGCACGTCCTCATTCACCTTCGCGTCGCGATCAGCGCGGTAAGTGCCCTGCGTTTCCTTCAGCGCCGGATCCTTCCGCTTGCGCCCCGCACCGGAACGCGGCCCGCCCCTAGCCATCAAAGGGCCTCAACTTTTTACCCTTTGATTTCGACCGCGCAAAAATGTGGTCAAGGGAGCGGTCCTGGTCCGGACGGGCCTGAGCTTCGACCCCTCCCCCTCCCCGGCGCCGGTCGGCGCGGCCTTCGAGGCGGACGGCCGGCCGACCCTCAAGGCGCGCCATCGTCCGCGCCCAGCTGGATGGTCACGTCGCCATTGCAGCCGAGCGCCATTGCTGCGAGGCGCATCAGCCCCGCCGCGATCCGGACGCGAAAGCGAAAGGAACGACGCGGCCGAAACACTACGCGCAACGTGCATCGCTCCATGACGTCGCGGCCGGAGATGGTGACATCGGTCATGATGCGTTTCGCCTCCTCGCCCGCGCGCTTTCCTTCGCGGTCTTGGCCTTACTGCACGGCCAGCACAGGCCCTGATAATTCTCGTGCTCGCTGCCGCCGCCTTCGGCCTTGGGGCGGATATGGTCGGCAACGACCGATCGGCGCGGCGGGACTGTCCCGTTAGCGATGCAGGCTCGGCAATATGGCTCCTCAATGATGACGCGCTTACGCATATCGTCATGCTCGCGCCCATATCCGCGCTGCTGCCTGCTCTTGCCGTTCGACGTCGCCCATGGCGCTGCCGGCTTCCAGCCGGGCGGACGAAATCGCGGCGCCTGACGTGGCACGACGACCTATGCTTCCTTCACCGTCGCCGCTTCCAGCGTGACGAGCATTTCCTCGCCCCGCTCCTCGATCTCGCCGACGTCCAGCCGCACGAGCACAAAGCCCGGCAGGTAAACCGAATGCTCGTCAAGCAGGTCCAGCCAGGCGCGCTTTGACAAGCCGGTGACGAGAAGCGTCAACCTGTGCAACCCGCCGACGAAGCTGGGACTATCCCACGGCCATGTGCGCTCGACCATCCAGTCGACGGTGCAACCGGCCTGCTCGGCCGACCGCTCCAGTTCGCGCTTCAGCCGATCGCCGGCGACGAGGTGGACGCTCATGCTGCGGACACGTCGATCGTGATGGCCCGCCACGGTGCCTGTGCATTCTGCCGCTGATAAAGGCGGATGTAGCGCTTGGAGCCGACGACCCGGAAACTGTCGCGGATCGCCTGCATCGCCTTCAGCCAGCGCGGGTCTGCGATCTCCAGCCGCAGCAGCGAGAACAGGTCGTTCCTGTTGATCCGCCCCTGGCTGTCCACATCGAACGCGCGATTGATGATGGCGCGGATCTCGGTGCGGCTGTCGGCCGACCATTCGCGCAGGCATTCGTCCACGATGCCTTTCGCGACCTGAAGCTCCGGGCCGAACACGATGTTCTCCGACACCTGCACCACGATCTTCAGCAGGCCGTCATAGGATGTGAAGGTGAGGTTGCCCTTCGCGCCGCCGCGCCGCGCTTGATATTCCTGTTCGAGCAACTCGACGAAGCCGTCCACATCGTCGAAGCTATGCTGCCGGAACCGCGCCACCTGCGCGGAAAGCGGAAGCGCGAAGCCGACAACCTTGCGGACCAGCTCATCCTGGAGCTTGTCGATCGTCTTCACGGCCACGTCCGGGATCAGCCCGCCATCGGCGTTTGTCCAGTAGATCGAGCCGTCAATCTCCCGCCGCCCGGCAGGCGTCGCGGACGGATCGCCGGGACCATCGGTCATGCCGCTGCGCGCCCCGGCATCGGCCAATGATAGCCGACGGGATCGTCGAGCGGATCGAGGATCAGCCCGCCGCGCTGGACAGGCACGGGATGGAACTGGCCGTCGAGGCCCAGCTCGACACGATAGCGCGTGCGGCGATAGCCCAGCGTCTTCATGGCGCGGATCTGCATGCGGCGGGGAAGGCTGCTCATAATGTGGCTCCGGTGATCAACGACGAGGGGGAACAAGATCGAGCAAGGCCCTGGCCTCGGCGCGCGTGACGGCCGCCGCGTCCAGCAGCTTCACGAGTTGCGCGAGATAGCGCCGCGTGACGCGGACCTCTTCCAGATCCGGCCCGCTGGCTTCAACGCGCAGCCGGTCGATATCGATCATCGCCAATCTCCGCTCACCACCAGGCGCTCAACTTCCCGTCCCGCATCTCCATCGCCAGCGGCGCCGCCGACGGCGCGCACTCGCCGCGAAAGGGTGCGACGATGGAGGCGGCGATGGCCTGCGCCCGCTCTTCCAGATCGGCATGACGCTGGTCATGGCGCTGGCGGGGGGACAGGCGGGCGTCGCGGATCAGCGTGTCCAGCTCATGGCTGGCGCGTTCGAGCTGATCGGGGATCGAAAGCCGGGTAGCTGGCTCTGGGTATCGGGCCATCCTTGCCGCCTCCATCGACGCAAAAAGCCCGCCGATGGGGGATCGGCGGGCTTCAGGCGCAATTATCGCGGGGTCGTTTCTGGCGCTTTCGTGACCGTTTGGGCAGTCCCGTTTTTGTAACGGCGCGAATTTTCTTCAGTGCGTGTGCAACACCTGCTCGCGCAGGATGCCATTCACGCGGCTTTGCCAGCCCGGCCCGCTGGCGCGCAGCACGGCCAGCAGATCGGCGTCGAGGCGCATCGAAACCTGCTCCTTCGTCGGGGTTTTCTGCGTCCCGCGCAAACGGCGGCGTTCCTCGCGCTCCGCCAGCGCCTGCCGGACGCCTTCCTCGCTGACATCGAAATCTTCCGGATCGTTCGGATCAGCCGGAAGCGCTATAGAGTTTTTTCTCGCCATCATTGCTCTTCCTCACAGAGATGAAGCGGAAAGCCGCTCCACGCATCACATACACAGCCGTCCAGAGGCGGCCGTTCACATCGCCGATCACCTTGAAGCGGTCTTCCCCGTCGATCGGGCGATGGGAAGCGACGATCAGATGGTCGGCATCGCGGAACATCTCCGCACCGAAAGTCAGCGAGACGCCATGCTTGTCGCGGTTGATCTCGTCCTTGTCGGTGTCGAATTCGATGTCCATGGAGATTGTATATACAATCTGACAGGACAGAGCAAGAGCTAATTGTATATACGTATAAGAAGTGCGGTTCGGCGGCGATGATGCGTGGCGGAATTTATTACGCTATGTTTGTTCGGAGCGTCATGGTGACGTCTTTAAGCCGCCGACTTTTATCGGCTAAACGCGAGTTCGATTCCGAAATGCAAGATCTCAAATTAATGTGCCACATAGCGGCACATCTGAAAATCAATGGACCGGATCAGGTCGCAAACTGGCAACCCAAATGGGCCACCAACGACCGTGGAGAAATCGTTGTCGAGTGGCCCCACGGTCGTCCAGAGTGTGTTCCGGACGGACCTACGGTTTTGCCTCCGCTCGACGATGAAGAAGACCATCGATACTAGCACTATTTGGCAAAATCGAGGGTGGCCGGCGAGCGTGACCAAATTGTGTGGTGCGCTGCCAGCATGCTGGAGGGTCTGTTGGCAGTTCGCTATTCCGTCCCAGCCACTCCGGAACCGTCAGTCCATAGCGCCTTCCAAATGGCCGTGCTCAAAGCAACCCCGCCTGCGCCGCCGCCAGCTCGGCCGCGCTGATCTCGCGGCAGGCGTCACGGATCATCGCGCCCCATAGCTGCAGGCTGCCCTCCAGCATCGCGCCCGCCCGCCGCGCCGACATGCGGTATCGCCGCGCCGCCTGCGTCAACGCCAGGTCGCAGACGATGACGTCCAGCGGCAGCGCGGCCCTGCCGCCCAGCGCCGCGCGCCAGCGCGAATAGGCGACCTCCGCCCGCACCGCGCCCAGCGCCTCCCAGAATGCGTCGCCATGGCGCGAGCTGTCGACCCGCGTTTCCAGGCTGGCCGTGCAGATCGCCACGTCGGCGCCGATCCGCTCGGCCACGGCGCGAATCTCCTGCGCCCAGCCCACCTCCTCGATGGCGAGCCGCCCGCTGGCATAAAGCCGCGCCACCGCGCCCTGCTGGACGCGGCTGGCATGATGATGGGTTTCCGGCGTTCCGTTGCGCTTGTGGCTGAAGTCGGCGAGCAGCGCCGCGCGCGTCTTGCGAAAGGCCCGCTCCTGCGCGGCTTGCTGCGGATGACGTTTAGCCCAGGCGCTGCGCTGGCCCGACGCCGATGATGGCGCCTTAGCGCCCTGCTTTTTCTTCGCCCCCGTCCGCGCCATATCCGCCGCCTCCCTGCAACGGCGCATTATGGCCGTGCGCGGAGTGGCCGGGCAGGCCCGCTTTTGTAACAGGCATTTCGATATCCAGCAGCGGCACGGACGCGGGATCGAGCACCAGATAACCCGCATCGCGGACATGCCGCACCGCTTCCTCCTCGGCACTCAGCGGCCTGACGCCCCGCGTCTGGCCCGGCGCGCGATGGATGCGCCCCTCCGCTGCCAGCTTGCGGATGGCGTCCTGCACCCGCGAACGGTTGGAACCGATCGCCGCGGCCATCTCGCTCAGCGAAGGGCCGACGCCATGCGCCGCATAAAAGGCGCGGATGAACGCCAGCACTTGCAGCTTCCTGCTCGCCATCTGCGGCGACAGGCGCGGTATGTCGTCGATCATGCCCAACAGGCTGCCTCCCTGCCCGCCGGAATATAGGGGAAAACCACCATTTTTCCAATTAATAGGGCGAACGCGGGCGCTGCCGCATATCTTCATGGCTGGGTCCGGTCGGCGGACACATGACCAGTCCGATCGCCCTGTCCAGCGCTTCCTGTTCCCCTTCCATGGTGGAGGTGCCGAACCAGACATGATGTTCCCCGTTGCGCCAGGTGCGTGCCTCGGCGTGCCAGTGTCCTTCCTTGCACCACGTCCGCCAGCGGTAAGTCAGTCCATGCTTTCGGGCATATTCGCGGAGTCGGCTGTCATCGGGCATAAGAACATATAAAGAACGTCTGGCGCGGCGGTCAACGCGCGCGGAGCGCCCGCGCTATTCCGGCGGCCATTTCAGCCCCTCGGTCTGGAACGTGAAGTTCGGCTCGCCGCCCTGATAGATCTCCAGCGACACGACGACCTTCTTCGCTTTCTTCAACCGCGCTATGAAGTCGGCCGGGCTGGCGACGAACACCGTGTCGGAACTATGGTCGGACGCGCCATTCATCCGGATCTTCCGCGGCGCGGCGTCGTCGAAGCGCACCATCGCCGAACAGCCGTCATAGGACCGGCACAGCAACTGCCCGCTGCTCAGCACGAAATAGACGTCCGTTCCATGACGGGGATGCTGCCGCACATTCATCCTCACGTCGGATCCGCCGCTATACGGCGGCGCGAGCTGGACGATATTGTCGCTGGTGACGCTCGCGACGTTCCATGTCTTGCCGCTCATCTCGTCCGTTCCGGACGAATAGCTCCAGCCAGGCAGCTTTTCGGGAAGGGCTGCGCTTTCATCCAGCGACGCCAAGGACGCCGAAGGAGAAGGCGGAGAAGATGTATCCGGTCTGTCGATCAGCGCCGCCAACACGATCAAGGCAAGGATCCCGCCGATGATCCAGCGCAACCGATTCCCCGTCGGCTTGCGCTTGGCTCCATCGCCCTTTTCAAGATTCCAGCCACATGCCCCACAGAAACGATCGTCGGGACGCACCTGCGCCCCGCAACCCGTGCAATTCGTCATCTATGTCACCCCCGTGCCACTTCCCGCCCGATCTACATCATAGCCAAGATATCAAGCGGCTTGCGCCTTCAGCGCCTGACTAAGTTCCAGCGCCCATGTCACTTCCCTGCTGTGATGCTGACCATCCGCATCCATGATCAAGCCGCAATGATCTAGGATGAGACGGGCCGCCCGCTTTCCAATCGGCGAAGTCTTTAGTCGTTTCAGGGCGAGCAGCACGTCCCGTCCGTCTGGAGCGATGGCGGGCGATCGATGCATCGCGATTTCAATCATCGCATCATCGCCGCCGAACCGCATGACATAGGCCGTGATCGCCGCTTCCAGCGCCTCGGCCTCCATCGGGTGATAGTCACCGTCGCACTTCGCCATGAACAGGGCGATCTGGACGAAGGCGGTGAATCCCTTGTCCTCGAAAGGAAGGACGCCGGTCGACGCCAGCGTGTCGAAATGGCTGATGGGATCGACCAATTCGCCGGTCGACAGGTCCATGAGTTCGCGGATGTTCCCGATCTTGAACATCCGGGGCCGCTCGCGGGAATGACAATAGGCGTGGACATGTGTCGCCGCGCCATACCCGTCCAGCTTACTGCAGGTGATCTGCCGCCAACTCTCGACACCCTTCGCATCGACATAGGCGATCTCGCACGACCAGGAAGAACTTTGATCCCGTTCCTCAGTGTCGGCGGCGATCATGTCATCGTCGTCATCTTCGTCGCAGCCCCATGTGAGGCGAATTCCAAGCGGCTCCGGCGTAACCCTCAGCCGCAGAAACTCATTCGAGAACATCTATCCCCCCTATTCCCCGCTAAAATCCTGCCTCTTGTCGTGAACGGACGATGATGGCGCATGCATGTTATTCACCATGCAATCCAGCACGGTGAAGACCGCTTCCTGCGCGGTGGCTCCGAGTGATCTAAACAGATCGACCAAGCGCGCCTCGGCTTGACTGATGCTGCCCGCTGCCCGCTGCCCGCTAACGATCCAATACCAATCGGCGCCCGCATCGCCGATTCGCAGAAGATATTCAACGGAAGGCATCGTCCCGGATTCATATCGATGCTGTGTGTTGAGCGTCACGCCTCCGAGCCCTGCAAAATCCTTTTGAGACAAGCCCATGGCGTTCCGCGCAGCACGAAGCCGCATCGGAATATTATCAGTTTCGATAATATCCTCTTGACTATTCATCACATCCAGTAAACATCTGTCGCCAGTTACAACAGAATGGCACATTGCACATGTCGGGGGTCGGAGTCACACATTCCGAAAGCCAAAAGGCGCGCGCGCGACGCATTCGTGCACGGTTCGTCGCATCCGGGACGAATATCAGCGAATGGGCGCGGGAACGCGGCTTCTCGGTGAGCCTCGTCCAGTCCGTCCTTCAGGGTGATCGCCCCTGTCGTCGCGGCGAATCGCATCGCATTGCTGTGGCCCTCGGCCTCAAGGATGAAGCGCCTGCGCCTGGCACAGACGCCCCCGTTCGCTCGACGGCTCTCGATCGTCTGGAAGGTGTGCGCCCATGACCGCTGCATCCCTTCTGGCTATCCGGCCCGCGGCCGTTCGTCTTGTCGAATTGCAGCCGCATTTTCGTCCCCGTGACCCAGGCACGCCGACCATCGCCGGGCACGATCCTGCCGGCGCCGCATCCCATAGCGCGGCGCCGGCCTTTCTCATCGGGCGTCCCGGCCGCCCTGGCTCCCGTGCGAACTGGCCGTCAGCCGGGGCCGACCGCTCGGCGGTTTCCCCTCTCGCCGACCAGAGCGGAGCCGGGGATTTCTCATGACGAAGCGCCGCGAACCCATATCGCTGGACACCGCCCTCGCCCGCATCGCCGGGCAGATTCCCGGCGGCTGGAAGACGATGGCCGAGCTCGTCGGCTATGAGGAAAGCTACGTCCGCGCATGGGGCGACGAAACCCGCGACGGCAAGATCAACCTGCCCGCCGCGATCACGCTCGATATCGCCTATCAGGCGGCGGGCGGCACGGGCGCGCCGATCTACACGGCCTATGGCGACCTGATCGGCGCGGCGCAGGCGGCGCATTTCGGCGACAAGCAGGAACTGCAACGCGCCACCATCGACTTCATGAAAGAAAATAGCGAGGCGGAGACCGCCCTGCTCGAAGCCGCGCAGCCCGATGCTGGCCCGCTCGAAGAGGCAAAGGCCCAGCGCGAACTGCTCGACGTCCGCAACAAGGCGGACGAGCTGCTCCTCCGCATGGGCCGCAAGCCTCCCTGATCGCGCGGGCGGCCCCGTCCCGATCATGGGGTGAGCTCCAGGATGATCGGGGGTGAACCCCCGGTTCCGATCAAGACCCGATCAAGAAACCCGCCGACCCGGCGCGAAATGCGCGCTTTCGGGAAGGCTTTTTTGCTGCCCGGAAAGATGCTGATGATGACTCCCGGCACCTACATTGCGAAGCGTCGGCAGGCCGCTGGCCTGTCGATCGACGATGTCGCCGCCATGGTCAGCACCTCGCCGCGCCTCGGCCGGATTGACCGGAGCGCCTGGATCGAGCGCATCGAGCAGGACGTCGCCGCGATCAGTCCCGATGTCGCCGCCGCCTTGGGCAGCGCCTTCTCCTTTTCCCGCCATGTGCTTCAGCAGCTCATCGACCTGCGAAGCTATGGCGTCTGCACCGAACCGGAACCCCGCATCTGCATGACCTGCGGCTGTTCCGCCCTCGACGGCTGCGTCGACCACGCAACAGGCGAGGTCTGCTCCATGCTGGACGGGGACATCTGCACCTCCTGCACCGGAAAGGACTCATCCCATGCGGCATGAAGTCATCTCGACCAAACTGCACCCGATGGAATGCCGCTGCGACCGCTGCGCGCAAAGCAGGCCGAAGCGCCCGAACCGCTGGGCCGAAGCCATGGAGCCGGGCGATCTCGATACGCTGAAGAAAAGCGTCTCCATCGCCTTATGGGCCAATGGCCTGATCGCTGCCGCCCATTACGCGCCGACCGTCATCGACTGGCTGTCGTCATGATCGCACACATGCTCTCGCATCAGGATATCGCTGCCGTCGGCAGGGTGACCGAAGCCCTCATCATGGGGTTCGCTGCGGCGGGCAATGCAATCCTTCAACCTATCGCCGAAGATCCGGACATCAGCCCGCAAGCCATGCTGCTGGGCATCGCACAGGCCCATATCAACGGCTTGGCCTCCATCCTCGGACAACTGGACGATCCGACGCGCGACACCCTGATCACAGGCGTCCCGGCCCAGCTCCACCACATCATCGCACGGGGGGAATCATGAACTTCGACGAACTGCGAGCCGAACACAGGGCATCCAGCATTTTTGAATGGGAAGCCGTCCGTTTAGGCAGCACCATAACCATCACCGGCAAGGATGCCGATGGCAAGCCCCTCAAGATAAGCGGCGTGACCCGCATCCTCTCAGATCCCGACTGCGCGGCGACCTGCGTTTATGCGACCGCGCCTTCGAACACCTGGCTGCTCCGCCTCGATCGGAGGGAACCATGAGCGAAGGCAATGTCGCGGCGGATCAGCTCCGCCTTTTCATCGAGCGTATCGAGCGGCTGGAGGAGGAAAAGAAGGGCCTCGGCGACGACATCAAGGATGTCTACCTCGAAGCCAAGGCCAATGGCTATGACGTGAAGACGATGCGGACCATCGTCCGCCTCCGGAAGATGGAGCGCAACGCGCGGCAGGAAGCCGAAGCGCTGCTCGAAACCTACAAGAACGCGCTGGGGCTCGAATGATGGCCGACCTCGCCGCCGCCGCCCGCCGCTTCGTGCTCTCGCCCGAATATCAGGATCTGACCGTCCGCCAGCTCGCGTTGCTCTGCGTCGTTGCCGACGATGAAGGCCCGCATCATGTGCGGCATCTGGCGAAGACGCTCGGCGTTTCGAAACCCGTCGTCACCCGCGCCGTCAACCATCTCTCCCGCTGCGGCCTGCTCGGCCGCCAGCGCCGTCCTGAGGATCGTCGGGATGTCGTGATCGCGCTGACGGATGCCGGTCGCGAATTCAGGAAGACGCTGGCCAAGGGGGCGGCCGGAAATGGCTGACGCCCTCGCCTATCGCCCCTGCAACGGGACCGAGGGCGATCTCTTCTTTTCGTGCTGGTGCGACTGCTGCGCGCGCAATGACGGCGGCTGCGAGATCCTCTCGGCGACCATGCTGTTCCGCGTCACCGACCGCGACTATCCGCCCGAATGGCGGACGGATGAAGCGCACGGCCCACGCTGCACCGCCTTCGACGCGCTCGATCCCTTCGATCAGCCCTTCGACCCCGCCGCCGCGATCGGGCTGCTGCTGTGACGGTCAATCCCGGACATTCCGGAGCAGGCGGCATGAGGAGCGCAGCCCGCCCCTGCACCTGCCCGGAGTGCCAGGCGCTCGACGCCGAATTTCCGAATGAAGGGCGCCAGCTCGCCCTGATCGAAGCACGGACGCGCTGCGCGTCCGCCCCTCTCGCCCGTCTGCCGGCAGGCTCCCCCCAATCACCCGCCCGGCAGGCGATGCGGCCCCGCGCCGGGCCTGTGCCTCGAAGCGAGTCACCTGCCTCGATTCGACCCGGCGCGGGGAAAGCATCCCCCGAAAACCTCCACGCCAGGGAGAGCAGCTCCAGGAGAAGCCCCATGTCCTTTACCACCATGACGATCGGCGATCTATGCATCTCGCCTTATAATGCACGCATCAACCGCCACGACGCCGAATCCGTCGACGGCATGGCGGGATCGCTTCTGAACAGCGGGCAGCTCTATCCGCTCATCGTCCACCCGATGAAGAGCCGGAAGGGCGCGCCGAAACTTTGGGGCGTATTCGCGGGCGGCCGGCGCTATCGCGCGTTCCGCAAGCTGATCGACGATGGCCGTCTGCCGGCCGATCATCCGATCGAGGTCATCGTCCGCAACATCACGGACGAGGCCGAACTGGTCGAACTCAGCCTGGCTGAAAATCTCGTCCGCCTTGGCCTTCGCACCTATGAGGTCTATACCGCCGTCGTGCGCGCCCATGAGCGCGGGCGCTCGCTTCAGGAGATCGCCGACACCAACGGCCAGTCGCCTGCGACGATCCGGCAATGGATCCGCCTCGGCAATCTTCACCCTACGGTTTTCGCCGCGCTGGAGGCGGAAGAGATCGCGACGCCCCACGCCATGGCGTTCGCGGCGACCGAGGACCAGCAGCTTCAGCTTCGCACCTTCGAACAGTTCATGCAGCTTTCGGATGTCCAGCGCCGCGACAGAGATGCGCCGACCGTCATCCGCCGGATGCTCAGGATCGGCGACAGCGATCTGGCGAAGACTCTGCGTTTCGTCGGCGAGAAAGCCTATGCCGACGCCGGCGGCCGCTACGAGCTGGATCTGTTCGCCGAACAGGCGGAAGAGCGCGGCCGCATCGTGGACGAGGGTTTGCTCATGCAGCTCGCCGACGCGAAGCTGGAACGGGTTCGGGATCTGCTGCGCCGCCAGTCGGGCCGCGATCTTCGCTTCGAACGGGAATATCCCCGCGACCCGGAATTTGGCGGCACCGCCCGCGATCTGGAAATCGCCGCGGACCCGCGCCCGGCGACCGAAGAGGACGCGCAGCGCCTCGCCGTTCTTCAAGACGAGATGACCGAACTGGAGGCGAAGGCGCAACAGATCCTCGACGCGCCGGATCTCGACGAGGAGCAACGCGAGCCGCTGATCGCCGCCATCGATGTCGATTACGAACCGATGCAGCGCGAGGTGGAAGAGATTGGCGACCGGATGCGGCTGGCTCTTCCGGTCGGCGACATCTTCGGGACGCTGATCGTCCAGCAGGACGGCGAACTGGAGGCCCGCTTCTGGTGGGCGAACCGCAAGGAAAAGCGCAAGGCTCTCGCGGCCGAACAGAAGAACGCCGCCACCCCCGCGAAACCCACCGCCGTCTCGGCCGGACCGATCGCGCAGCCCACGACGCCGGAAAGCACCCCTGCATTCAGGCCGACGCCGGTGACCGGCGGCAGCGCCATCGATGCGAGCTACGGCTTCGGTGACCGGCAGAAGGCCGACGCGGCAATCAGGGAAGAGCATGGCCTGACCAGCGAAGGCATCCAGATCATGCGCGCCATCCGCCGTGAGACCCTGCGCGCCGGCATCGTCCAGGACGCGGGCGAACTGGACGGCATCCTCGGCCAGGATTTCGTCATCTGGTCGCTTGCCGATACGAACTGAGCGGCGGCCATGGCTACGAGCTGGGCGCGCGCCGGCTGAGCAGCGCTTACACGGATCGCTCCGATCAGGCGGCGGCGTACGTCCAGCGGACGGAAGCGCACCGGATCTGGCAGGCCGCGCTCGCCGAGGTGAAGGCGCATCCCAGCATGACGAAACAGGATCTGGCGCTCGCCTTCGACGCGTTCCGCAGCGAAATATATCAGTTCCGCCGCATGGTGGCCGCGATCGTCGCTGGCCTGATGCTGGAGCGCAGCCTCAACGCCGGCGGCTATCAGGTGCCGCTGCACGATCAGCTCGCCTTCTACTGCGGTCTCGATGACGCGGCCGAACTGCGCCGCCTGGTCGAACCGACCGAGGAAATGGTCGATCTCTTTCCCAAGGCCCACCGCATCGCGCTGGGTCGCGCTGTCGCATCGTCCATCGCCTCTGCCAGTTGGGACAGGCTGAAGGCCAGCGATCTGACCGCCCCCGTCACCCGCGCGCTCAAGGCCGCGAAACATTGGGTCCACCCCCTCCTGCGCTTCGGCGAGTGTGAGCCCGCCCCCGCCATCGAGGAGAAGGAAATGGCGCAATGAGCACCCAGCATCTGCACCGGCCGATGCCCGACGCCGCGCGCGCCGTCGGCGAACGGCTCGAACCGGAAGCGGCCGCGCTGCTGAATCGCGCCTTTGAGGAGGTGATGGCAATCGAGGCGCTCGGCCCCACGCGCCATCATGACGCCCTTTCGCTGATGTTCGAGCTGACGGCATCGATGGCGGCGAAGGCGATCGTCATGCTGGCCGAACTTTATCCGAGCGCCGCCCCCGATGTGATTTTTCAGGCTGGCATCACCGATCTGCAGGTGCGGGCTGCAAATGATTTCGCGGCTTACCTTTCCCAGCTTCAGGAAAGGGCGCGCAGAAATGACCCTTTTTGACCTGCTCGCCGCGATCGTCATGGCACGGATGCCCCGCTCGATGGAGGATTGGACACCGGGCGATCTCGCCGTCTGCATAAGCACGGCGGGTTCCATGCCGGACGACATTTCCCCGAAAGAGGGCGACTATCTGCGCGTCACCGAAATTTGCCACAATCAACGCTTCCTGCATTTCGAAGGAAAGCCGAGCGAGCGGCATTGGCTCGCCATCCATTTCCGCAAGATGAAACCCGACACCAAGCCGGCCAACGACGCCGAATGGGTCGAGCAGCTCAAGCACATGCGCCGAAAGGTCGACGCATGACGCAGGCGTATCCGTTGCATTGGCCCGACGGCCTGCCGCGAACCGACCGGAAGGTCGCATCCCAATTCCGGACCAGCCTTTCCGCGGCGCTGAAGAATGTGAAGGGGGCTTTGGAAGCCTTCGGGCGCGATAGCGGCAAGCCGGTGTCCCATATCGTGCTGTCGTCAAACGTGGGCGGTCTGGACGTAGAGCCGCCGAAGGATACCGGGGTTGCGGCCTGGTTCACCTGGGATGGCGAGCAGCGCTGCATCGCGGTCGATCGCTATCCCAAGCCCGAGGACAATCTGCAGGCGATCTTCCATATCCTCGAAGCGCGCCGGACCGAGATCCGGCACGGTGGCCTGCATATCGTGCGGCAGACGTTCAAGGGCTTCACGGCGCTCCCTGCGCCGGAACATTGGACGCAGGTGCTAGGCGTCTCGCCTTATGCAAGCGCCGAGGAAGTGAGCGCCGCCTATCGCCAGCGTGCGCGAGCCGCTCACCCCGATCAGGGCGGCAGCGGCGACCAGATGGCCCGCCTCAATGCCGCCCGCGATGCCGCCATCCGACAGATCGGAGGGCGTGATGGCGTGTGAAACGGTCACATTGCCGGCCGGCGGAACAGCGATCGTCTGCTCCTCGCGCCGCCGTCCCCGCTGCTCGTGCGGCCAACCCGCGCCGTTTCTCTGCGACTGGAAGGTGCCGACGAGGAGAAGCGGAACCTGCGACGCCCCGCTCTGCCGCCGCTGCGCCATGTCACCCGCCCCCGACAAGCATCTATGCCAGACGCACAAACTGGCTTTTGAAAGCTGGAAGTCCAGGCAGTCATCCCATGGAGGCAGCGCATGAGCCTTCCGTGGATCCGCAGGACATATCGCGTCCCCGCCCGGCGCGGCGGCCGTGTCCGTTACACCGGCTGCGGCCGCAACGAACTCGGCACCATCCGATCCGCCAGCGGCGGCCATCTCAACATCCAGCTCGACGGGTGGAAATTCGCCCTGCCGTTTCACCCGACCTGGGCGCTGGAATATCTCGACCAGGGAGCATTTCAGTGAATGCCATGCCCTCCTCGTCCACGCGGGAAGCCTATTTGCGTCTGCCCGCCGTGATCTCCGCAACGGGTCTCAGCAAGGCGACTATCTACCGGCGAATCAAGGCTGGCGAATTCCCGGATGCCTATTCGCTCGGGGGGCACAGCGTGGCGTGGAAGCGCTCCGAGTTGGAAGACTGGATGGAAAGCCGGTCGCCTCGCGCGAAGCCGGGGTGAGCAAAGCGGGGGCACCCTTGGGGGCACCAATCGGGATCGAACTTCAAAAATCCACGAATTTTCAGGGGAATTAGCGCGATGATAGAATCCTACTCGGGGAGCCACACCTTTCCAGAATCATAGCCGCTCAGAGATCGCGGTCCATCGGCAACTCATTGTGGCCGTGACAACACCGGCTAAAACGGGTCGAGCGGATCTGGCGGCGTGAAGAGCTCATGGTCCCGCACCGGAAACGGC
>Ga0182735_1000339_pt1 | contig 40756 bp, 43 predicted proteins | sample eDN5th30CKraftMG_FD_128524 | JGI IMG/M metagenome (GOLD analysis project Ga0182735, IMG submission 128524) | Enriched Miracle-Growth compost microbial communities from Emeryville, California, USA - eDNA 5th pass 30_C Kraft MG (version 2) (version 2) ...
ATGCGCCAGCGTTCCGGGTCATGCTGGGATGGGATGAGATTGGCGAGGCATGGGAGAAGCAGTCCCGAAGCGATCCACCGCGCGATTATCTGCGCGTGCAGATCGACGATCCGCTTTGCCCGATCAACGCCCTATTGTTCCCCGACCCCGAAGGGCTCACCGCTGCCATGCTTTTGAAACAAGCTACGCGGATGCCTGGTGCCGAGCAGGGGCGGGCGAATCGAGATTTCATCCAAGCCTCGGATACATACTTCCATGAGCGCGGAGAGAAGCCATGAAGCGGCGGCAGACACGGAATGACGTAGCGCGGCCGCTCGAAAATGGCCCGTTTCAAACGATGCCGATCACCGTTCGTATGTTGCGCCGCGATCCTATCTGCTTCAATCGCTCAGGCTGGGAGATAATATCATGACGATAACGCAGACCGCTGCTTTGTCGAGCAAGACCACATTGATGCTATTCATCTCCGTTCCAGAGGAAGCCGCCCAATTATTCTGGCGATCGTTGGAGCCCCATGTGGACTTTGAGGATGATCCGCGCTGGATGCGCGTGATGGGGCGGATCACACCTGCGCTGGCTCTCTTCAACGGAGTGGGGGGAGCGGTTCTATTGCTGTCCGCAATTTATGGGCTTCTGATTTGGGACCTTGGTTGTGCCAGTGTCGTAGGCATCTATGCCGGAGGCGTAGGAACTGCCGGTTTTGCGATGGCGGTGTGCGGGATTGCGCAGGACCGGCGGCGGCGATAGCCATGCCGATTGACGCTGGGCCTCGCCGGGCTCGGCATGAGCAGGATCGTAGCCGTCAACCCGTCAATGACGAACGCGTGAAAGCACCCGCGCTGCAACATTGCTGCCGACCGCTAGTTTGCGGCCGTAACGCAGCGCTGTCGTCGGCGAACTCCAGCGCAGCGCTTGGGCGATGCCGACCCCATCTTCGCCGGCCGCAAAAAGATCCTGGGTGAGGCCGACGCGCAGCGAGTGCGTAGAGAGGGCCTTCAGTGCCGGGGTGACCTTAGAAGCAGGCAAAGTCACCAAGCCCTTGTCATAGGCGGATAGTGCAACGCGCCGGTAAATAGCATTGACGCCCTGCCGCGTCAGTGACGCCGTTCCGATCGAATAGGTGGTCCGCGCCATGTCCGCGGAGAGATTGCCGTCGAGACCTTCTTCTGTGCGTGCTCGGCGCCGATCGACGCCGACGCGCCGAAAGATGGGGCCGTCATGAATGCCACTGGCCTGCAACCAGGCACCGACACGCCGCATGGTTTCAGGCGACAGCCAGGCCCAGGCGCCGATCTTCTCCTGGTCGGTTTTCGACGAGGGGATGAACAGGGTCGCCGAACCATCCTCCTGCGGGTCGATGTGGCATTCTTCAACGGCAACCAACTCGCTGACCCGAAGGCCAGCATCATATCCAAGCGACAATAGAGCTGCATCACGCAGACCCTGGAGATCACCCGGACACGCATCGAGCAGCGCGGCCAGCGTGAAGCCCTTTGTGACGGTCCGGTCCAGCGCCTTGCCGAGCCTGAGGGGCGCTGCTTGCTTCTGGTGTGCACCCTTGCGGCGACGGACTGCCTTCAGGGCCGCGCGGACCATCGGCGCGTTGGTCGATAGAGCCAGTCCGTCACTATGGCCGATCAGTCGCTGAACCGTTGCCAAGCTGGCCAGGCGACGTGCCATGGTGGACGGCTTCTTGTCCATGTTGTCCAGCGCGCGGATGTAGAGCACCAGCGTTTCCGGTTCTGCGGGGAGGATCGGTCGTCGTTCATCGCGGCACCATGCGGCAAAACAATCCAGATCCGCACAAAGCGCTCGTTTGCTGTTGTCCGCCATGGCCGCAAGCTGGGCTTCGAATCCGATTTCGCTGATCGCGTCCGCGTCTGCCGACAACGCCGCGACGATGGCGTCGATCAGGCGCCGGTCGACGCTCTCCGATTCGGCGCGTTTCCGCCGCAAGGGCAATGTCGCATCCGTGCGAACGACGATGATTTCGCCCAATTTATCCACCGGCTCGTTCACGACAAAATTACCCCTGCCCTGTCCATTTTCATCATCTATTGTTACCATAATATCCCATTATGGTAAGTAAGAAAATGGCGCGGGGAGGGGCTATTTTCGAGTTCTGGGCGATTGCTACTTTCGTGTCCCATTCCCTGGTTCGCCCGAACAGCGAGAACCAGGTGCCGGCTGCAACTCCCTAATAGGGCCACTGGTCTGAATCTGTGTCAGTCCCTGACTACTTGATCGGCGTTAAGGGCAACAGATAGGCGGCACCTCGCTGCGCGCGCTCTGCGTCGATGAGATAATCACGCCATCGCCTGGCGGCCGAAACGCGCCGCATGGTTCCTTCCCGCTCCAGCTGAAGATTACGAACTTGCACAGCGGCCTCTCGCCGAGACAGGTCATCGGCATGGAATGCGGCGCTACTCGCCCACCACCGTCCTGGTGCCGGTGCAAGAAATATTGCCAGCAGCATCCCAATGAGAGCACCGTTGCCTACAGGCAATAAGAGAACTGACACGACCCAGATCAGAAAAAAGCACGTCGTCACCCGGGATAGAACGACGCGCGGCCTGCAGTAGGCCATGAATGCGATCGCCATCCATGCGAAAGGCGCCGCAACGATGATTAGAAGCACGGCGCCGAGGATGGCGAGCAAAACAAGGACGACGAGCAGAGACAGAAGCTTGATCATCCACCGCTTCCCGTTTCTTTAGCAACAGGCGCGATTTGCACATCGGCGATATCGTCTCCTTCAATCTCGTCGACATCTTCAACGGCCACATCTCCATCAATATCGTCGAGAACGGCACGTTCCACTGTCTTGACGAGGAGATTGGCAACGACCCTTCCATCCAGCGCGACGATTCCGTCGATCGCCTCACGGTCGAAGGTCCAGAATGCGGGATTCCTTGCCGGCTCCCCCCACCGCTGCTTCGCCGCCACCGCCGGTGCCAACTCGAACAGGAAGCGATCCGGATTAAGCAGGCTAAGCGACAGAAGTTCGCCCTTTTCGCTGTGCCGAATATCGGCGATCGTACCGATATAGCCGATACCCAGATTATTCTGCTGAAAAGTCGTTAGCGCATAACCAATAGGTCTATAGCCATGGCGGCTTGGCCGGACATAATAACATTCCGCTCATCCTGCAGGCGCACCAGTTCGCTATAGCCGCCGACCTTCTGCGCGGCCTCGGAGGTTTCCGCCTGCTCTCGAAGGGGCAGTACGCTGGTCATATCTCGAATCTAATGGCCAAGCACTGGATCGTAAAGACCCATCACCGTTTAAAAATAGCTTCCCTGTCCGGATGAAACAAAACCATCATTCAAAACTCTCTGGTAATGGGTCGATTGGCAGATCGCCCGCTGCGGTCCTGCATGGCCTCGTTCCTCTACTCGGCGCTGCGCGGTCGCTCACCGGACATAGGGCCTTCGCTGGCTTTCGCTGCTTATGATACCAGGATGGAGAACCGCTCGCACTTCGTCTGTCACCGTGTATACCGCGTGACGCTGCGCGCCGCGATTTTCATGGTCGATACGATAGCCCTGGTAGTGGCGCTTGATGAGACCGGCACGCACCAGTTCGGAGACCGCTCGGCTGATCGCTGTTAAACTGGTTTCCCGGATCCGCTCGCTGAGATGGACCTCTATGGTTCGTTCAGCCTGCGTCGGATCGGTTGGCAACTCGCCGCTGGCAGCCAGGGCAGCTCGAACCCTTTCCTTGGTCGTACGCCGCTGGTGATGACGCGCTGCGCTGGGCGCGATGGCGGCGGCGAGCCATTCCCGGATTGGCACCAGAACGCCACCCTCGCAAATCAGGGGTCCGGCTTGCCCGTTCGCCCGGGCAACCCGTGCTATAAGGTCGAGCACCATGAAGGTGTAGCGCGGTCGAGTGGAATGCTCTGCGATGGTACGAACCACATCGGGCAGGCCCGCCTTTACCGCTGGTGAGACGATTGGGGGCGAAAAGAGATCCTGCTGCATCATGGAACGAATCAAGCACAAAGCGGGACTCTTGTGAATCCGGTAAATGTTCTTAGCGTAACTGCTGGGCGGTTTTGCCATCTGTGTCACTTTACCACTGGTCCTTTGGTCCTTGGTAAAGTGACACAGATGGCAAAACCGCCATCGCCACGTCGCTTGCGTGCGACAGAGGTGAGGAAATGGGCCGCTCGATCACCTTGATGTTCATCGAACGCAATTCGTTCGACAAGGCACGACAATAGTTGCACCGGAAATCGGAAAAGACCGTCACGGCGGGCACCGCAGTCTTGCCCCAGATAATCGCGCCGTCCTTGGGTAATCCGGCCAGGGACAGGATGCGCGGAGAATCGGGAACGACATGGGAGGCGTTGGCGACCGTGGCGGCTGCCTTTTGCACTTCCCCGCTGGTTGCAGCCGCATTGGCCGAAGCCGCCGCGGCTAGCGCCATGCCGATGAGAATATGCTGAGACAGGATGCCCCATATGAATGGAAGGACCATCGCAAGGAACTCATCCAACGTCCACAGCCCAATCCGCTCGGGATCGTCCAGATGAGCCGGGATATCATAGTTACCCTGCGCCATGTTACCACCCTCCCCCGGCAGCACCTAGAGTGACCACCACCCAGGAACAGCCGGGAATGCTTCAGATCGTTGCCGTAACGGTCGAGGTCACGATCGGAATGCCGGTGCCGGCTCCAACTCCGACCCCGACGGGAATGACAATCTGGCCAAGGGAAAAACGGCCCGAGGCAAGGCCGACGATGCCGCCCACCAGGGACAGGATGGTAATGATCCGGCCACCTGACCCTTCGAGAAAGCCGGTGAAAGTATTTTCTGCGGTATCGAATGTAAACCACCTGGTGAAAACCCTGCAGATGTCAACCAACCCTTTGACAGCCGTCCAATCGCCAAAATTTTGTTGTAAAGTGTTGATGAGGTGCGGCATCCTCCCGGCGCTGCGCGAGCCGTTCCCGCGCGCCGGTTGCAGATAGGTGAACTCTTCTATTGGCCACACTTCCACCGGCCGGCACGCCGGGAAACGCGCGATCGGCGCGGCTGTCTGCCGGGTGCGGGTATAGGGCGAGGTGACGATGAGCGCGGGCGCTTCGGCCCAGCTCGCCGCGACCGCGCGCGCCTGTTCGTGGCCCCGCTCCGTCAGCTCGATCGTCGCCAGATCGTGATACGGCACGCCGGCGTCGCCGGTGCTTTCCCCATGCCGGATGAATATCGCTCGCATGGCTATTTCAGCAGCAGGGCGGCGGCCCCCTGCCCTTTCAGCAGTTTGACCGCCGTTTTGTCAAAGGACACGAACGTCTCCCCGCCGTGGAATCGGCCGTCGAAAGCGATCAACCCGTCCGCGAAGTCGCCGCCCGCATTGAGGATAGCTAGGCCTGCTTCCACCGCAGGGCGATTGACGACGACGTTCTCTGCATCGATTACGCCTCGGATCGCGGCGGCAATTTCGGGTCGGGTTTTCTTGTAGAGTCGTTCCAGAACCCAGGCGAGTTCGCACAGTGAATGCACGCTGATAGCAACGTGGTTTGCGCGTTCCATCGCTTCGACGGCGGCGAGGCCCTGCGCTTCGTCGTCCGCCAGCACCAGGCGCAGCAAGACGTTCGTGTCGGCCGTGATCTTCATTTATCGTCCAGACCGGTCACACCCGCAGCAGCGCCCGCTTCCGCGATAGCGTCGTTGATTTCCTCGATCGTGAACCGGGGACCATCGCCCTTCCCCTTGAGCATCCCGTGCAGCGCCCGCCACGAACCCTTTGGCTGGTCCGCTTTCAGTTCCGCTCGCCCATCGGGCAGTAGGTCGAGCCTGATCTTGCCACCGGGCTGGATGCCGAGATGTTTCAGGATATCCTTCCGAAACGTCACCTGGCCCCGTGTGGTCACGCTTAATGTCGTCATGGTCATTACCTCCGTATCAAATCATGGTAATGCAGAAACGCATTATTTTCAAGGCCCAAATCATGATAGCCAATAATAAGCGACTAAACCACAGCCCCATGCGGGAACGTGCGATTGTGCTGATGCGCGAGGCGCTGGAGCTGCTGGAAGAAGCGGGGGAGGACCTTGCCGCCTATCATCTGCAATGGGCGCACGACATTGCCATCCCTGGCGGTCGACAATACTCTGGACCGGCAGTTCGACGTCGCTGCCCCCGACAGGGCCTAGGTGACCGACATTACCTAGATCCGCACCCTGCCTATCTGGCTGTCGTGATCGATCTCTATTCCCGCCGCGTGGTGGGCTGGTCGATGCAGAGCAGGCAGACCACCGATGCGGTGCTGCAAGCGCTGCACATGGCGGTATGGCGGCGCAAGCCTGATCCATTCGGATCAGGGCTCGCAGTTCACCAGCATGGACTGGGCGGCCTTCATCCGGGCTCACAATCTTGAGCATTCGAGGAGCCGGCGCGGCAACTGCCATGACAACGCGGTAGCCGAGAGCTTCTTCTCGTCGCTCAAGCGAGAGCGCATCCGGCGCCGGACCTACAAAACGCGCGACGAAGCCCGACAAGACGTATTCGATTACATCGAGATGTTCTACAATCCGGTCCGCAAGCAGGTCAGGAACGGGATGCTGTCACCCGCACAGTTCGAACGGCAGCAGATTTTGAAAGCAGAAGGCGTCTAGAAAACTAGAGGCTATTCATCTGGGACCAACTAAAAGCCCAAAAGTGCGCCTACCTTTGCGCGTACCTCATCGATCACGGCCTTTGATACGGAGCCTTTTTTCTTCGCCTCTCGCGCCTTCCAATCAAGGCTCTTGATCTGATCGGACAGGGCGACGCTAGGGGGCATCCGAGACACAACCACTTCGAAAGGATAGCTCTTGATCTGGCTCGTCATGGGGCAGCAAATCATCATGCCCCGCATTTTGTTGTACGCCGCAGGGGAGAGCACAAGGGCAGGACGATGTCCCGCCTGCTCATGTCCTGCCTGGGGATCGAATTGCAGCCATACAATATCGCCAGTGTCCGGAATATAGCGACCGGCCATCAAAGCATCTCATTGCCGGTGGGGGGACCAAAATCGACAATCTCATGAAACGTCTCCGGCTTCATGCTCGCAAGCAACTCGTCGAGCGTGTAGACAGGCTTCAAAACGGGCTCGATGATGAGCCTGCCATCTTCCTGGCGAACTTCGACCTCTTGACCAATATTCAGCGCGGCAGCCGCCATGATGCCGGAGGGGATGCGGATTGCCGCACTGTTACCCCACTTCTTTACCTGAATACCCATCAGACATTCCTTTGTTTCTACATCAGTGTTCCAATACCAGAATGTCGCAATGTGTCAACATTTGTATCTACGTTAGAGAAGGGTCGTTAGTGAGCGAGTCGCTCCCAAACAGACTGCCAGCTCGTCCCCGGTTATCTGATAGTAGCTACCTTCTTGGCCAAGCAGCCGATCACAAGCCGATTCGCGCCTGGAACCCGCCCCTTCGCCTATTGGATCATCGCTCGGGATCCGCCGGCGATCCCTATGTCCACATTCTCGCCCCTGGACCATTCCACATAGTGCGATGCCTCCCGTTCGATCAGCCGGACATGCCCTGCGTTCAAAGGCTCGATCGACTGGATGAAGCTACGAGGCTTCTTCATCAATTTCTTGTCCTCGATGACAACCAGCCCTGCACGCCGCATGGCTTCGGCAACGAAATGCACGCAATTTCGGCTGTTGAGCCGATAGCGATGGTCACCTTCTTCTCCCCACTCGGCCACCAGCTTCATGATCGCATCATATTGTGCTTGCGTGAGCACCACGGAAAAATGTGCATTGCTACGGGCGATATACGCTTCGCTCGTTTCCTCGATTCGGCCCGGCACCGTGCCAAACAGGATCGCAGGCGTTATCGCCTTGGCGGTGAAGCCATAGCTGAGGTGCACATCGGTTCCATCCGCGCGAACCCCATGCAACGTGAAGAATGCGTGGGGGAAATTGCGACCCAGTTCCTGCGACCAGAATGTGACGGTGACGTCGGCCTGTGCAGCACCTGGGAGCAGAAAGCTCAGGCAGAGGGCAGCCGCCGCGAGTTGAATGCACAGCAGCACCCTGGCTGGTCGGCGATGCGTCATGAGCGCCTCGAAGCAGCGCATTGGCAGGGCCGCACACGATCTGGCGCAACACTTCTGCAACCGGGGGTCGCACCTGCCACAGCCCCTTCGGGCTCTCCGACCGCCATGAAAATTCCCCGCTTCTGTGTCATTCAAATGAATCCAGGCGGCGATAGGCGGCATAAACCGCATAAACCGCATCCGCCATGCCCTTCATTTGCGGCACGATGACGGCTCTTGAGTGAAAAGTCGAACAAAGATTGCTATAGGATTCGATAAAGCATTCAATGCATAGGGCAGCAAAGATGAGCAGGAAATATTTCGGCACGGACGGCATTCGCGGACGTACCAACGAATGGGCGATGAATGCCGACCTCGCGATGAAGGTTGGCATGGCCGCAGGCAAGCATTTCCAACGCGGCACGCATCGCCATCGGGTGGTAATCGGAAAGGATACGCGCCGGTCGGGCTATATGGTGGAGAATGCGCTGGTAGCCGGTTTCACCGCCGTCGGCATGGATGTGGTGCAGTTCGGCCCGATCCCGACTCCGGCGGTAGCCCTCCTCGCCCATTCAATGCGCGCTGACCTTGGCGTCATGATCTCGGCCAGCCACAATCCCTATTATGACAATGGCATTAAGCTGTTCGGCCCGGATGGTTACAAGCTGTCCGATGAGGATGAACTGAAGATCGAGGCGATGCTTCATCAGGACATCCCGCTCGCCGCGTCGCAGGACATCGGTCGGGCCCGCCGCGTCGAAGACGCCAGGGGCCGCTATATCCATGCGGTCAAGTCCAGCTTCCCGGCAGATCTGCGGCTCGACGGCCTCAAGATCGTGGTCGATTGCGCCAATGGCGCAGCCTATCAGGTGGCGCCCTCTGCCCTTTGGGAACTGGGCGCGGAAGTGGTGGCGGTCGGGGTGACGCCTAACGGCACCAATATCAACGACAAATGCGGGTCGACCGCGCCGCTGCTGTTGCAGGAAACGGTGGTGTCGTCGGGCGCGGATATCGGTATTGCGCTGGACGGCGACGCTGACCGTCTGATCGTGGTCGATGAGCATGGCACGATCGTCGACGGTGACCAGATCATGGCACTGATCGCGGGCAATTTCGCGCGCGCGGGCACGCTGCGGGGCGGTGGACTGGTGGCCACGGTCATGTCCAATCTGGGCCTAGAGCGCCATCTGGCCGCGCAAGGCATCAGGCTGGAGCGCACCAAGGTGGGCGACCGCTATGTGTTGGAGAAAATGCGCGAGGGCGGCTTCAACGTCGGCGGAGAACAGTCGGGACACATGATCCTGTCGGACTATGCAACGACCGGCGACGGAACGGTCGCGGCCCTACAGGTGCTCGCCGCCCTGGTTCGTGCGGGGAAACCAGCAAGCGAGGTGCTGCACCAGTTCGATCCCGTCCCGCAATTGCTCAAGAATGTCCGCTTCACAGGCGGCAGGCCACTAGAAGATGACGCGGTTAAACGCGTCATTGCACAGGCCGAACAGGAATTGAATGGCGCCGGCAGGCTGGTAATCCGGCCTTCAGGCACGGAACCTGTGATCCGCGTGATGGCCGAGGGCGACCGGGAAGATCGGGTAAGGGCCGTGGTCGAGCGGATTTGCGATGCCATGGCAACGGTGGCTGCATGATCTTCGGCAGCCATAGGAGCATATCTAAGCCGACTGCATCGACTTAGCTGCCCTGAATATCAGGTTTATCACTTGTCCTTGACCGGCGGCGTGGTCGAGCCCCTGATGCTCCCTCAGGAGCATTCGCAACGCGGATAGTGTTCAACCGCCGGTTTGGAAAATCAAAAACCAATGGAGGAGCGCTGCTAAGTGCTGTGTTGATTCCAAGCAGGCGGGGAAAGACGCTGGGTTCCACGATATCGGCAAGCAGCATCGAGCCTGGTTGGCCCGGCAGCGCGCTCGCGACACCCCAGATCGGGGCAAAGGCCGCAGCCCCCGCCAGGCCCGTGGACTGAACGCTGAGGAGTGCCGGGCTACCCAGGGATAGCAGATTGGCGATGCTATATGCGGCGACCGCCGCGGCTGGCGGCAGACCCTGCGCCATCAAGCTGTCCACCGCGGCAATCAGGATGCCGTTGATCGCGAGCTGAAGCAGGATTGTCGCCAAAAATAAGTGCTGTACGGCCGGCATGGCGAGTGCGGCACGGGCGGCACTGCGGTCGGGAACCTGACCCGTAGCGCGAATTCTGTCCGGCGGGATCAACCAGAGCAGCGGCAAGCATGCGAGCGCAGTTGCGCCGCAAAGCATCATCACCAAGCGCCACGGCCAGATCGCAAGACCCAGAGCAACGACCGGGGGGACGACGGCGCCCGACACGACTGCGGCGCCGAGAAACAGGGCCAGCGCCAGTCCTCGGCGGGCAACATGCGAATGGGTAAGGATCGAGATGCCTGGAACGACGGTGGCTGTCGCCACACCGGCCCCTGTTATCGCCATTGCAATCACGAGCGCGGTCAACTGTTGCGCTGCAGCGGTGAATGCACATCCGGCTGCCGTGGCGATGATCCCGATGGCGAGAAGGGCGCGCGGGCCGATCTTATCCAACGCCCAGGCCGCGGGCAGATTGACAAGGCTCATCGCCAGCAGGAAGCCTGTTGCCGCGCTGCCCACCTGCCCCCTAGTTTCGCCCGCCATGGCCGGCAGGAAAATACCGAGCGACATCAACGTCGCCCCCTGGATCAGCAGGGGATCGCCGACAGCGCGAAAAGCGGGCGCCAGCACAGCCCCGACTTTTCAGACGACAGGAGAGCAAAGATCGACACGATCAACGCCTCAATCGATCGCCACCTGCGGGTATCTGCGCCCACGGACAGCCCCCTTTTTCGAACCGCCAGAGATGCCGTTCACCATATGCAGGTCATCAATACAGGGAACGCCGTGAGGCTTTTTTTGGCAGTAGGGGCTTGATGAACGGGCTACTCTACCCCGTTCAGTCTCGAATCATCCCCTGTCCGCATGGGCCGGTGAACGCGATCCCAATAGAGCTTACGGATATGGCGCCAGCGCCGCCTTTCAAACGAACTCAGGGGAGCGCGTCTGATGCGCATGTTGATATAATCGCTGGCCGCATCCGTAAGACCGTGGCGCGAGATCACCTCCTGCAAACGCAGCTTTGCATCATTTTGCCAGCCGACATAAGCGTGTGAAAACCAGCCAAAACGGGAAAAATATCTTTGCGCCATCATTTGCCCCCAGAGTGACGCTCCCCCCTCCCCCCGGGAAAGCCTCGATGCAGATCACGCTTTCACCCGACCTGGCCTCCTGGCCTCATCCGGGTCTGGCAGCGCGCATAAATCTTCCCATCGGAACGGATCGCAGAATCCGCCAGCGTCTACGGTCGCTCCCTTCGCAAAGGTGCAGCGTCCGTGATGCAGAAATGGGTTCGCTTGGATGCTACTTTCCTCCCCCTGTGAAGGGCAGGGGGATCAAGCAGCGCATTGGACAGCCATCTCCTTGTGAAGCAAGGCCGGATAACAGGAATCGTGATAGTTTTGAAATTTGGTTTCTTGTCGAATCACTTTATTGCTTTTGCAACTTCCCATCAATGCTGCATTCATCAAATAATTGTTTGGACATGGCCTTGCCGAATCTATAAAATGATCCCACTCAGCCGCGTCGACCACGCTGAGCGCCTGAAGCCGGCCTCGGGTCGCACTGCCGCGTCAGGGATCCCGGCGCCATCCGCTAACAGCGTCTCCCCTAAGTATGGCGCCGGGATTTTGGGATGAATATCGCTTTGCGGGGCCGAAGAACTGGAAACCGACCTGCGGACCAGCCAGACCAAGGCGTAAAGCTTACCCAAGGGACGATCTGGATCGCGAACCTGTAACCTTGTGGCAAGGGAGGGCGCGATAAGCCTGCTGCTCTAAAACGCTTCTCCTAGCCCTGCCCAGTCATTGACTGGGCAGGCTCCGGCCCGGCAGAGGTTGGAGGAACACAAAGATGGAAGCGGCCCTTCCCTTCCCGTTTCGACCAATAGAGCGCCGCATCGGCACGGTTCGCGAGTTCGTCGAAATCGGTCCCGTCGTGGGGCGCTATGGCAATGCCGATGCTGGCGGATATCTCGAGCGAATGTCCGTCGATGAGATAGGGCTGGCTGAGTTGCTTGATCACGCGGCGAGCAAGCATCTTGGCTTCATCGTCATGATTGATGCCTTCCTGGATGACGACAAATTCATCTCCGCCCAACCTTGCAACCGTATCCTTCGAACGGACAGCCCCTGCGAGACGCAGGCCCACCTCGCACAGCAGGCGGTCTCCGACAGGATGACCATATTTGTCATTGACGCTCTTGAAGCCATCCAGGTCCAGAAAATGCAGCGCCATGGAGGAATGGCTCGCGATACTGGTCTTGATGCTGCTGTCGAACCTCTCGCGGAGCAAGAGCCGGTTCGGCAGGCCCGTCAGGACATCCTTGCGGACGAGATAGGCAAGATCATGCCTTGCGGTGAGTTGTTCAACGCTCGAACGATATAAATGCCGAACGGTTTCCAGACTGAGCGCGGTCACAAGCGCGACAAGCAGGGCTTCGACGATGAAATATTGGCCGTGCCAGTGTCTTCCGTCATGCAGGCTCACATGAACTGCCAGCGCGGCGACGGTCGGGACAGCGGCGAGCAGCACGCTGACGGTACAGATCCGCGGACGGCAGGATATCCGGGCGACGACGCCTGCCCCGAAGGTGAAAACGAGACTGACGATCACCATGTGATTGAGCGGCGCATGGTGCCGCAAGGCCGCCACGCTCATTGCGCCCAGGAGGGCGGCGAAAACATAGCTCCCCGAGGCATAGCGCGCTTCCCATCGGACAATGTCGGCAAGTTCGGGCCAGGCGACGCAGGTCCGGCGTCCATAGACATGAAACAATGCAAGGCGGATACCGGTGACGAGGACCATCGCCGCCGTCAGGGCAGCCATAAACCAGTCGCGATGCTCAATGGCCATGAGGGTGCCTGCGATCACGACCAGCGTGCCCATGCCCGCGACCGGAACCGCCATGGTGAACAGGCTGGCGATCATGTCACGATAAACCGGCTCTGGCAAAGGCGTGGAAACCCTCCTCTCCCCCCACCGTCCCGCAATGGTTCGCAACCGGACAAGGCCATGGCTTACTCGTGTCATTTCAATATTTCCCGAGTGCCCGAGCATCCGATCCCAAGGCCGAAAGCAAATGAGCGGCCATGTCCGCATGGCGCGCAGCAATGCCTTGCGCCGTTCCGGGCCGGCCATGACCGTTCACTCTCCATTGAGTCAAAATCCCGATCCGAGCAGCGCGGCGCCCAGCCTGACCGCTGCGTAGAAGGAAAGCCATGCGCCGATGGCCACCAGGGTTATCAGCAGCAGTCTTTGCGAACGGGCCAATCTCCAGTCCTGGGTTGAGACAATCCCCCTGCCTGCCAAGGCCCTCCGCATGAGAAGGGCAGCCCCCCGCAGCGACGTGCGCCGCACGCGCCTTTTCGATCTGCGGAAAATCCAGAGCGGTCTGAAACTCGCAGCGAATGCCATGGCGACGCGATCGGCTGATACGACAGGACCGCATACCAATTCCTGGCAAATCGATCATCCATTGCTGGCGTTCGTCAAGCTCGACCGGACAGAGCATGCGGCAGCCTGCGACGGTCAAATCCTTGATGATCACATCCACAGGCTGACCGCCATGCGTCGGCCGCGCCGAAAAACCCGCCGTCATGTGCTGGTCGGATCGATACAAGCTGGCATGAATGAAAGATTGCATGGCGACGCCTCTCAGCAACTCATGCGTCCGACGCGTGGGGACAGGAACGCCTCTGTCTCCATGGGCAATCCAAGGGAAAACAATACTTATTTGCATCGAATCCTTTTTTCAGATCGTTATCAGTAGATTTCGCAAAAAATAGATATAGTGCGTTAAGCATAGAAAGGGAACTTCATGCGTTCGGATACTGCCAATCTTCTCGAGCGCCTCGGGCGCAGGGATTTCCATTATCGCGAATTCGCCGACAGCTTCGCGGACATCGCGCCTGTGCCTCCGGCGCCCCGCCAGAAGGAGGAGAGCCTCTTTTCCCGCTATGCGATGCAGCCATCGTCCACGCCTGGGACACCCCCCCGATCTCGGTTCATTCCTGAGGCGCCTGTCAAGCAACGATGAAGGCGTAGCCTGATACCCCTCATATGGAACCGCAAACTCCCGTCTTCGACCCCAACAACGGACCAGACGCGCTTTAGCAGCTCGCGCTTTGAAGATACCCGTCCAGATAGTTCAGTGAGTATGGCAACGAGATGGAAGGATCGTCCTCCAGATGACTGATGGGCTGACAAATGCCGAAGGAAGCAGCCGGGCTCAATGCCCGATCGTGTAATGCCGCAGATGGCGTGGACATTGATTTCCGCTAAGGGCTATCGCACCCTGGCATGGACCGAGTTGTCGGCGGCGCGGCGTGTTATGGCGGCTGCGGACACCCAACATCATTTCCGTCCTAGATGAGAAGGTCTGCTTCATAAGTTGATCTGATCCACTTCGGCAGGCGGGGCAAGGCGAAGCCCAATCGCCCGTGCGCGAATGTCAGACAGTGGCGCGGCGGCTGGTTAAGACTGGAATTGTCAAACACCATGCCTCGGTCAGCTTGAACGATGGCCTTTCGGATGAATGGCGCGCCGCGTCCATAACGAGCACGGATCTTGGCCTCCGGCACGATATGCCCTCCCTCTTCGACTCTCGCTCCGACACGGACGACGGAGAGTTCGGGCGTCTCGACGCCAATGTGCATCACAATGACGGTGAACCCGTGGGCGCGCGCATCGTCGATCAGTTCAAGCTTGGACGGATGCGAAAAGACCGTCTCGGTGACGAAATCCAGGCCTTGCGCGAGACGCTCGGTACGCCGTGAGGCTGCAATGCGCGCCGCTTCATAGGACGCCTGCGGAGACGGATCGCGCAGTTCGTCGCGCTGAATCAGATCGGCGTTAATGAACGGCGCCGCGAAACTGGGAGCGACGCGGGTGGCGTAGAGCGTGGACTTGCCGGCGCCGTTTGGCCCGACAAGGACAATCATGGTTGGTTTCACGCCTCGCCTGCGGCCTTCTCTCGCACGATATTTCCGGCGGCATCAAGACCGACACCGAGACCAAGCTGGCGTCGCCGAGCAAAAAAAGCTTCCTCGTCAGAGTTGGGTTGCCCCATCTTCTCGACGAAGCTGTCAAGCCAGACATCCTTTTCCTCGTCGGTCAGTTTAGCGGTCTCGATTTCCCCTGCAAGAGCCGCCGTGATCCGACTATGGTCGAAATTACCTGAATTCTCGATCGCACGGCCGATACGCACCCAATGAGCGACCTGTCCTGCGACTGATCGGCTTTGCAGCTCGGATTCGCGGCGCACGATTTTCATGATGTCGTCAGCAAGCTTGATTGATTGGGCCATGCATCACCTCTGCGAGAAGAGGTAGCATTTTGCCACCTCCTATTCAAGCGTGCACTGGCACCCAGGAGCTGGAACGCGCGAGGAGCGGTTTAGAGGGATCGACCGATGCCCGCTCAAAGGGGCATAAGCAGACGCAACACGGTTTGGAGGCGGCGATAGTCGTTGAGGCGCAATGGCGAGAATAGCTCGCGATCCGCGCGGGCGGTCGTTCCTTCATAGAGGGTCGAGGACGAAGCTGCCGCCACCGGGAAAGGGCGCGGACTGACGCTGACGGTCCCCTCCCCCAAAAGACTATCAGTTGCAGCCGAGAGGTAAATTGTCCGATTTCCCAGATGGGTAGGCAGTTCGGCAATCCAGTTTTGCAAATCCTTCGCGAAGCTGATTTTCCACCAGCAAAGTGAAACGAGCGTACCGCCCGTGTTTCCTGCCGATCATTCATGGGATGATTGCTGCCTTTTCTTGGGAAATCGGACCGGTATTATTTCCATGTCTGCGCTTTTTTCCTCTCTACGATCTCACATTCCAAAGGCGTGAATAGAATAAACGTCCTGCCAACGTTTTATGTGAATTTTATTAACCTGCGGGAATTATGCTCTCCGGCGCAGTGGGGATGAGACGCCTGGCGCGACCAAATGAAGACGGCCGAGAAAGCCCAAAGCCAGATTTTCACCGAAACCCCATTGCCGAGGGTTGCAACGGGTCACTCGTGCCAGGCTTCGCCCGCGGACGATATTAACCTGATGCTCTGGAAATGGGGTGAGAGGCCTCCACTGAAGATCACCACCCTCATCGAAGACGACGGAAGCCTGGGAAAGGTCTGAATTTTCGGTCGTGCGCGCTTTGGCCGACACGTTGCAAAACCTGCCGCGAAAAGCGCTGGCTATCACTTCGCCTACTTCTACGGCACGACGTACTGCTCACACCGCGATCTACACAAAAGGCCGCATCAATTCGTCCTGATGATCGCGCGGGTGATGTCGCCCATGAGCCGCATACGCGCCGGGATCGGCAAGCGCGTGCTCGCGATCATCACCGCCACCGCATAGCGATGTCCATCGGGCGAGACGAGTATGCCCACATCATTGTAGCCAGTCGCCAGATTGCCCAGTTCCTGGCCCGTCCCGGTTTTGTGCGCCAGGCTCCATCCTTGGCGCAGCCCGGAACGCAGACGCTGCGGACCAGTTTTGCAGGCGTGCATCAAATCCAGGAGATGCCGCGTAGAGTGATCGCTCAACAACTTCCCCTTCTTCAACCGAATCAGGCCCAAAGTGACGCCGTTTGCCGAAGCTCCGTCATAGGGGGCGGCCAGATACCGCTTCAGCGCGCGGTTGCGCGCGGCAAAGGGCATAGCCGCGCGCGCCTGGAGAAAACTCCATCCTCCCGCCCATTCGGGCCGCCACTTCAGTCCCGCCGTCTTTGCCTGGAGATTACCCTCGCCTGGACCAAAGCCCACATCGTCGATACCCTTGCGCTTCAGCATCGCGCGGATCGCCTGCGGTCCACCGACCTTCCAGAGCAGAATGTCATTGCAGCTGTTGGCGCTATGCGTCATCGCCAGTTCCAGCAGCTTGCCAATCGTGGTTCGATAGCCGGCCTTTGTCACGAGGGGGCGAATGGGATCGTGAAAGACAGTCAGGTCCGACTTCCTGACCGTTACAGGATCGGACAACGACAATTTACCGTGATCGACCGCATCCATGACCGCGATCGCAACCCACAATTTGCTGACGCTCTGCTGAGGCAGCAGGCGCTCTGCGTTAAATGCAACGGTCCAGCCCTCGTCCAGATCGCGCACCGAAATTCCAACCTCGCCTTTGAACGATTGCCCCAGGCCTTCAACCGCGTTGAGAAGGTCGGCAGGGGGCTGAGGTCGGGCTGCCTTCGCAACAGGCTTCACGCTAGCGGCATGTGCAACGGCTTCAAACTGGCCCGCAGGCGCGCAGCTCATGAACAACGACCATAGCAGGGGAGCCGCGAGAAAGCGGCGTGAACGAGCGACCGACAATATGAAACCCTTTTTGGTACAGGTTGAGGGAGTGAAGCCTGCAAAGCCCACCGATCCGAACGGATCGCTACCAATGCCACTTCATATACCCGCAGCGGCGCAAGAGGTCTGATAAACCGGGACGCTCGCTTTTTTCAATGGCCCGCGCCAGGAAAAGCTTGCGTCCGGTCATATCCGCCGAAATCCGGCTTTGTTCAAAGATAGCTTATGCACGCGCTGGTCTTCACGACCGCATGCTGATGGACGCGCCGCCGAGCCGGATTTTACGCAAGAGCTGATCTGACGTCGCCCGCCCGAGGTGATCACGCTCTTCATTTCCGCAATTGGGTTCATAAATTTCCCAATGGCAGTCAAACAGCGGGAATATCCATTGCCACGTGCCGAGGGCTGCGGGTGGCAAGCTGATGGCAATTTTGCGTATTCGCAAAAATCGGCCGCACTCGAATTCTTACCAATCCTCATGCATTGCATGAAATGCCGTCAGGCTTCATAGCGGTTCCATGACAGGGAACGCCAACATCGCCATCTGCTCGCTCCTGGAGCGCATTCCCCAATGGGTCCGCAACGATTTCGCGCGGAAGGACCCGACCACAAGACAGCGGGCGGAAGAAACACTTGCCGCGATGCTCGTGATCGCTCTGGAACAAACCACGCCAGATAAAATGACCAGGCCGGAATGACCGGAAAATATATGACATAAAACCACAAATATAGCGTTTGATATTATTGAATATAGCTAGTTTGTATCGAGCGATTATTCATAATATACGAAATTTCCTATTTTATAGTTATGGTATTCTTAGATCAGCATCAACCATTTTATATCATCACTCAAGCATCTACGATACGTCCCCCGAGCTTGGCGACAAACCACCATCAGCGATTAAAGATCCAGCTTGCGAGCAGTTGCCGGATACTTCGGGCTTGAGCGAGCTTGTCGGGGTCAGACCGGGTTTCAAGTTTTCCCGCCCAGTTTGCGAGCTCATCGCGGACCTCATCCTTTATGCCGGGGCGCACGACGTTCCAGCACCGTCAGCAGGGCTATACCGGCGGTGAGGCCCCGGCCTGCATTTTCCTACTCTCCCCCCGGACCATCTGCGATCGCCGGTGGCTCGAGAATGCGACAATACACTTGCCAACAAGACATCGCCCCGACGCCGGCTTGCGACCCGAATGACCTCGGGAAATCCGGCATGGAAAAAAGGCTTGAACCATGCCGGAGAGGGGCACCCTATGCAGGAGAGTCGAAAGAAACCGGAAGCATAAGGTAACATTGAGATCCATTCGCTGAATGATCGAACCGAAGGCGTGATGTATCCCCCAGGATGATGGGAATCGCCGCGTGTCCCAGCATGACGATGGTCAGTCGCGACCGGCCCGTTCCTGACAATGCTCCTGAGAAAAGAGGGAAGCGCCACTCAGGGTTTTTCCGGCTTTTATCCTGAATCACCGCTGCCAGACAGACGGGATGATGTGCTCAACCGATCCTGCTCCTGCCGCACAGAAACACAGATGGTCATGGCTGCCTGATCGGCGAAGCCTGTTGCTGCTTGGCCCCTATGCTGCCGGATTTGCCATTCCGCACTGGATCGCGGCGGCATGGGGCGGGGCGGGCTTTTATTCGCTATGGTATCCTGCCACCGGACTGCGCCTGGCGCTTTTGTGGCATGCCGGACCCCGTCTCACGCCTTTCGTGGCGATCGTTGAGATCCTGGTGGATATCGCAAAGGGCCTTTTTCCTCCTGGCTCGCCAGACTGGCCGCTGATCTTATGGGGTATCGTGCGGCCGGTGTTCGCTTATGGTGCGACCGTCGGTGCGATCCGCCGGCTCGCCAGCGCATCGCGGGCAAGCGTACTCGTCGCTCCCATGCCCCTGGGCTTTGCGGCAGTAGTGGCGCCCAATGTAGCCGCCCTCTCCGCCTTGCCCGAGGCATTATGGCGTCCCGACATAACCAACGTGGCGGGAACGCGCGACGTGATCACCTCCCTCGCAGCCTTTGCCGTCGGCGATCTGCTGGGCGTGTTGATACTCGCTCCTCCCCTGCTGTGGATCACAGAAATGCTCGCTCGCCAACGCCGTCCCCGACTACGGATCAGGGGCGCTATTCGGTGGCAAGCTCTGACCGAGAGCACTGTTCTGCTGCTGGGCGCTATCGGCCCGACTGAAATCCTGAAGCGTGTCGGGCTGGGCGTACAGCCAATGCCGGTCATCCTCGCCGTCGCGTGGATCGACCTGCGCTTTGGTCGGGCAGCAGCCTGGCTGGCGCTGGCGGTTATCACCCTGCTGATGCTGCCGCAGACCGCACAAAGCATGGCGACCGCCGCGCGACTGCAATGGCATCTGAGCCTGGCGACGGTCGTCGTGGTCGGGAGCTTTGCCGATGCCCAGCGGAAAGCACGCCTCGATGTCACACGGCGCGACCGGCTGCTGTTTCAGGCGGAACGGCTCAAGACGCTTCGCGCTATGTCGGTCGCGGTAATCCATGAGGTCAGCCAACCGCTATCGACACTGGCGATCGAGGCCAGGCATCTGCATGCCATCACCGGCGTTTCCGATCCTGAAATTGCTTAAATCGCTGCGTTGATTGACCGCAAGGCTGCGACCCTGTCTCATCTTGTGCGTCGGCTCCGCGGATTTGGCGGCCATGTGGTCGACAAACCTACGCCCCTCCCCGTTTCCGCCTTGATAGAAACCGTCGCCACGCTCGCTGCGCCGGAGGCAAAGAGCCGAGCCGTCGCACTCAAGGTTGACCCGGTGGATCCCGACCTTGTCGTGCTCGCTCAGGAAATCGAGCTGGCGTAGGCGGTCGTCAATCTGCTGTGCAATGCCATTCAGACGGCAAGCGATGCAAAGGTGCGCCTCACAGCGGCCCGGAAAGTCGACCGGATCGACATCCTCGTGGCAAACCGCAACGGCGCGGACCTCACGCCCCATGGCGGCATGGGCGTGGGCACGCTCGTTGCCCGCGCCATCGTCGAAGCGCATGGGGGCACCCTCGCGCGCGCCCTGTCCGCGCAGGGCGATGTACTCGCCACCATTTCCCTACCCACGATCGGAGAACTGGTATGATGACCGAGGACGCAGCGAGGGTCTATGTGGTCGATGACGACCTCGATCTGGGGGCCAGCGTCGCTCGGCTCCTGCGCCGCCACGGCTTTGACGCATCGTCCTTTCTCGATCCGGTGCCATTGCTCGACATCCATGCCCAAGCCCCGGCCCATTGCATCGTGACGGATGTCATGATGGCCGATCTCGACGGCTTCGCCTTTGCCGACCGGATCAGGGAGCACGATGGATCGGTTGCGATTATTTTCATGACCGCCTGGCCAACGACCGCCAACGCGGTGGCCGCTGTGCGGCATTATGGTGGGCTCGATTATCTTGCAAAGCCGCTGGACGAGGAACGGCTGCTTGCCGCCGTGGAGGAAGGTATCGGCTGGGCACGGGAAAAACGCCGGCATTTGGCGCGCACCTCTACGCTCACCCTGCGTGAACGACAGATTTTCGACCTGCTCGTCCAGGGACACAGCAACAAGGCGGTCACCGCAATTCTCTGTCTCAGCCCCAAGACAGTGGAGGACCACCGGTCATCCATCATGACCAAGACGGGCACCAACGGCCTTGCACAACTCATTGCGCTAGCCCGGTAAGCCGATGTGTCAGACCCGCCGTCGTTACGGCATGGTCTGACGTGGCAGGTCCGGGAAAAACCCGGATAGGCGCGATGATGTTCGTGCGGCACAGGCGCAGGTGCGACCCAAGGAAGCTATTTTGGTTTCCTTCCCTGACCCGGCCGAACGGCCGGGTCATTTTCACCCGATCCAGCACCCGGCATGACGCCTGCGCGCAATCAAGGCCATTCCAGCCAGATGATAGCCATGCAAGGGTTCAGCAAGAAGCACTCTGGCGAGGCCCGCGCCAAACAATGGCATCAACGCGATCGTCTGCCCCGCCCTTGCCGCGCCGATCTGGCCCCGCCGCGTTGAACAGCATATAGACAAGGAACGAAGGCAGTGTCGCGACATAGGCGAAGGCGCCGATCGTCGGCAGCCTCAACGCAGGAAAGCCTTGAGTGTCCCATTCGGTCACCACCTGCGGCTCGCTCTGCAATGACAGATTCGGACGCTGAGATATCAAACGGCAGCTGTCAGTGCCTGATCGATGTCAGCCAGAATGTCGCTGATATGTTCGATCCCCACGGACAGACGAACATAACCTGGCGACACGCCGGATGCGCGTTGCTCTGCCTCGCTCAACTGCGAGTGGGTCGTGGAAGCCGGGTGAAGCGCCAAGCTACGAGTGTCACCGATATTCGCGACATGGTAGAAGAGCTGTAAGCCGTCGATAAAGCGACGGCCTGCCTCGATTCCACCGGCCAGCTCGAACCCGACCAGCCCTCCCTGGCCACCGGTCAGATAACGATCTGCCAGTGCCCGGACCCGGCCATCCTGTTGTGACGGGTGAACCACCCGAATGACTGCCGGGTGCCGCGCCAGATGCTCGGCTACGCTGATCGCATTGGTACAATGCCGCTCCATGCGCAGCGCCACAGTCTCGATGCCCTGGATCAGCTGGAAGGCGTTGAAGGGCGCAAGCGCAGCACCCAGATCGCGCAGCAGAATGACCCTTGCCCGTAAAATGTAGGCGATGGGCCCCAGCGGCCTTGCCGCTTCCGCCCAGATCGCGCCATGATAGGAGGGGTCCGGCGTATTGAGCAGCGGCTGCCGATCGGGAAAGGACGCCCAATCGAAATTGCCGCCATCGACGATCAGGCCGCCAATGGACGTCCCATGACCGCCCAGATATTTGGTCGCGGAATAAACGACGATAGCCGCACCATGTTCGATCGGACGACACAGAAGCGGTGCCGCCGTGTTGTCCATGATGAGCGGGATCCCCAGCTCGCGGCCGATGGCGGACACGTCCGCGATCGGAAACACTTCCAGTTTGGGATTGGGTAGAGTCTCTGCATAATAGGCGCGGGTTCGCTCATCGGTCGCCCTGCGGAAATTTTCCGGATCGGATGGATCGACGAAGCGTACCTCAATACCCTGATCCTTGAGCGTGTTCGCAAACAGATTATAGGTGCCGCCGTATAGTGCGGTGGAACTGACGATATTGTCGCCCGCGCGCGCCAGATTCTGGATCGCATAGGCCGAGGCCGCTTGCCCCGACGCCACCGCCAATGCCGCTGCGCCGCCTTCCAGTGCGGCAATGCGCTTTTCCAGCACATCGGTCGTCGGATTCATGATCCGGGTGTAGATGTTCCCCATTTCCTGCAGCGCAAAGAGGGATGCCGCATGTTCGGCATCGCGGAACTGATAGGAGGTTGTCTGATGAATGGGCACTGCGACAGACCCGGTTGCAGGATCGGCTCGCCAACCCGCATGCACGGCAAGCGTTTCCGGTTTCGGCATGATTTGAGACATATAAGCTCCCTGGAATGAAGGTCGAACCTTCAGGGTGGCTATGAACGCAAACAAAAACAAGATGTGCCTCCGGCATCTGGGCGCTACCTTGGCCAATCATATCGGTTTGCGGCGCGTTTCCACCTTTGGGACCCGTTCGCATCGAAGAGTTGTGCGACCCGACTGGCTTAAGGCGCGATCCTGAGTAGAAGTCGTCGTTCCGCGGGACGACAGGCCCGCTTAGAGCGCACGGAGTTTCGATCTTGCTTCTCACCCGCTTCAGCGCCCTTGGCATCGCGCTCATCACGACGATCGTCGCTGGCTACTATCTGCCAGGCGTCTGGGCGGTTCCGCTGTTCGTGATCGGCGCGATCCTTTCGGTGGCCGGCATTTACGATCTTTGCCAACCGCTCCATTCCGTAAGGCGCAACTATCCCGTCATCGGACGCCTGAGATGGTTCTTTGAGGAGATCCGTCCCGAAATTCGCCAATATTTGATCGAGGGCGAATATGACGAGACGCCCTTTTCCCGAAGTCAGCGGTCGCTGGTCTATGCCCGGTCGAAGAATGAAAGCAGCGAGCGCGCCTTCGGAACGCAGCTCGATGTCTATGGTAATGGATACGAGTTCATCGGCCACTCAACGCGTCCGGCCCCTCCGGCCGATCCTGAAACATTCCGCATCCTCATTGGCGGGAACGATTGCGCCCAGCCCTATTCAGCATCCATCTTCAACATATCAGCGATGAGTTTCGGATCACTGAGCGCCAATGCTATTCGCGCGCTGAACCTGGGCGCCAGGCAGGGCAATTTTGCACACGACACAGGTGAAGGCAGCATCAGCCCCTATCACCGCGAGCATGGCGGCGATCTGATATGGGAGTTGGGCAGCGGATATTTCGGTTGCAGAACGGCTGATGGTCATTTCGACCCCGAGGCCTTCGCCACCAAGGCCGCCGATCCGCAGGTGAAAATGATTGAGATCAAGCTCAGCCAGGGAGCCAAGCCCGGGCATGGCGGGATCCTCCCCGGCAGCAAGGTGACGGAGGAGATTTCGCTCACGCGTGGTGTGCCCATAGGAGAGGACTGCATCTCCCCTCCCCGTCACCGCGCCTTTTCAACGCCAACCGAGTTGATCCAATTCATCGCCCTTCTCCGGAAGCTGTCAGGTGGAAAGCCGGTCGGCTTCAAGCTCTGCATCGGCCAGCCATGGGAGTTCATGGGCATGGTGAAGGCCATGCGAGAGACGAGCATTTTCCCCGATTTCATCGTGGTCGATGGCGCCGAGGGTGGTACCGGCGCCGCTCCTCTCGAGTTCACGGATCATCTGGGCACGCCCATGCGAGAGGGCCTGCTCTTCGTCCATAATACCCTTGTTGGCGCGGGTGTACGGGACAAGATAAAGATCGGAGCTGCTGGAAAGATCGTCAGCGCCTTTGATATCGCGGCCGCGCACGCCCTGGGGGCTGACTGGGTCAATGCCGGGCGCGGCTTCATGTTCGCGATCGGATGCATCCAGTCGCTCACCTGCAACACTAATCGCTGCCCAGTAGGCGTCGCGACGCAGGATTCCATGCGCCAGAGGGCGCTGGTGGTCCCAGAGAAGGCCGAGCGCGTCTTCCATTTCCACCGCAACACGCTGCACGCCCTTTCGGAGATGATCGCCGCAGCTGGCCTCCGGCACCCGAGCGAGATCGGTCCCCATCATCTCGCCCGCCGTGTCAGTCCAACCGAAATCCGCCTCTTCGCCCAGCTCCACACCTTCCTGATGCCAGGAGATCTAATATCGGGCGGAGAAGGGAACGAATTCTACCGGTCGAGCTGGGGTCTGGCGCGTGCCGACAGCTTCGATCTCGTGCAGCCTTGATGAGATATTGGATGGCAGTCGTCAGCGATTTCCGGGCATTTCCCCGTCGGCCATGATGAAATTGGCATCTCGGCCTGCCAACTCCGGGATGCAGCTGCCCGCGCCGGGCGCAAACGGAATGCGGTAGGGATCCATGGAAACGCACCAGACTCAGGCGTTAGACATCGGCAGGCGAGCCTCCACGGCAGCCCCCCGGGTTTGGCGGCGCCGCCGCAACGTGGCTGCTTCCATGTGCGACAACTTAGCGCCCGAGGGATTGCTCCAGCCAGGCGACGAAACCGCCGTCACTCCAGTTGCGGTGATTGACGACAAAATCGATAGAAGCCTCGCCATCGCGCGCCGATGACGTCGCGCCGTCCAGATCGACGGCGAGGCGGAAGGAGGTCGGCGAGGTCGCTGTTGTTCATGGGTCTCATCTTTCATTTACGTGGGTAGGCGGCCGCCTTGCGGCCGCGCCCTAAAGGCACTGCCCTTCTACGCAGGTTCGCGCCAAGGGAAAGGAGGGAGACAGCACCGCCCCTGCCACCGCTCACTATCCTCCCTCCATTCTCCGCGCACCCATATGCTGAGAGGCGAGCCAAGATTGAAAGATAATGTGTCAAATATGACAAGAAAACTGGATTTGATTATCAAATATGATAACTAGAGACGCATGGCGACGTCTGCCTCGTCATGGACGAATGCTGGCTCGTAATGTTTGGCGAGCGCGCCGGTTACCCCCGTCGCACGGAGTGCATCACGCCAGGTAGAAGCTAGTCGATCGGCCATGTCGCGGATGAGTGCACGCGCGTCCGCATCGGCGATCTCGAAGAATTCTGCAGCTTCGAGCGCACGCAGGATAGACCGCTCGTGACCGCCTCCCTCGAAGATGGCGGTTTCGATGTGCGGATTGCGGTCGGGCGCGGGATTGACGTCGAACATGGGAGAGAGGCGCCATTTGTCGGCGCCGACATAGAGAAACCCATGGTTCTTGAGGTGGTCGTCCTTGTTGGAGACCAGGATGGTGAAGATCAGGCGCCGATAGATTTCGAGGAAGTCCTGGGCAGGATCGGGCCCGGTTTGCCGGATGAAGTCAGCTATCTCGGTATAGGAGCCCAGCTCGACGCCGTTTTTGCCAAGGGCTGTCCGCGCCGAGATATAAGGGACGCGGCCAGCACCCTGCCGGTCGAAACGCTTGATGAGAGCGACGGGGAAGGGTGTTTCGACCAGTTCGAGGCGGACATCGGGCGTGCGGATGCCGCAGGAGGCGGCAAGGCGGAGCGTCGCCACCTCCACCCGCTCGACGGGTTGCTGGTCGTGGACCGAGGTGAACTTGGCGAGCCAGAGCGTGCCGTCGTCGATCACGTTGGCTTTCGGGCGGGCACCACCCGAGCCGCCGGCACCTGCGAGCGCCTGCATGTCGGCGGCCGAGACTTCCTTGCCTTGCTCATAAGCGCGGGCGATGCCGGTGATGGCCTCGAGATCGACAAGACGTGGGACCGCACCGGGCGCGCCGCCCTGGATGACATTGCCCGCCTCGTCGACGAAGCGGAGCGCGCCCTGCCGGCAACGGTCGTCGGACAGGGTCAGATATTCGAATTCCGAGAGGCCCGCGCCATAGGTGCGTTCGAGCAGAGTTCGCCCCCAAGTGTCGGGCGCGGCGTCGGCGAAGACGCCGGCGAGCGCGTCGCGCACGTTGCCCGATTGGCCGGAGGCATGAAACGGGCCACCGTCCAGCGGCAGGTCCGGCTGCAGCGCAAAAGCGGGCGCGCTTTGTGCCCAAGCGAGATCATAGGAGAAGACGGAGAACTGGCGCGGGCCCGTGCGGGTGTAGCGCAGATCACCAACCGGCGTGAGCTTCTCACCGAGCGCGACCTTCGCATACCAGTTGGCCATCAGAAGGCGACGCCCTCAGGATTGACCTCGGCTTTGCCAGCCGCGGCCTTCGTTTGAGCCTTCTTGTTTTGACGTCGCAGGGTCGAGGCGAAGGTGCGACCGCGCTGTGGGAGCTTTTCGGCAGCGAGCGCGAGGCCGAGCTCATCATGACGAACGTCGATGAGATCGGCGAGACGATCCACGAGCCCGAGCGCGACGAGAACATCGGCAAGCGCTCCGATGCCAACCCCTGGATCCCCCTTTTCGAGGCGCACGATCGTACTCGGCGAGGTGCCCGCGCGCACGGCAAGGTCCACGCGCGCGATATTGCGGCGCAGGCGCGCTGCGCGCATATCCCGGCCAAGCCTCGCGAGCGCGGATCTAGTCTTAGGCGAACTCATATCAATTATCCATATATGACTTTCGGACGCAGATTAGCGCATCATATATGATAAATTAATATGAGTTTCAACGTTCGCACCTCGGCTCCTTCCGAACGCGAGATCGTCCTTGCTTGCACACGAGCTCGGCGCGCAGGACGAGGCGCTTTGCGGGCTCATCATAGGTGACGCAGCGTAGCGCCAACGTCTTGAGCATGGGGCTGCGGCGCAGTTCAGTGCGCTGTTCCATGCAAGTGTACCGCCACTTTGCGTCATCGGCCATGGTTTTCGCCGCCCGCGATGCGCTTCTCATGCCGCCAGCGGACACTCGCACTATGCAGCAGCGTGCCGAAAGCCATATCGAAACGCTCGACCACGAGTGGTTCGAGGCCCAGATCGAACGTTCCCGCCTTCCAGACAGCAGCGGGCGGACATCGATCAGCCCCAGCGGCTGTTTAGCCACGAGGTGCAACAGGCCGGCGTGCTCGATCCAGTGCCGGACGCCTCCAAAGCAGCCCATCCATCAAAGTAGGCTCCTGAACCACGCGAGGTGAGCTTAAGACGTTCACAACACAGTCCGTTCATAGGAGGAAGCACGGAGGCAGGTGATCATGAAGGTCTTGCAGTGAGGTGGTCCCGCCTTCTTGGACAGTTTGGCGGCTAAGTTAAGCTAATTCCGGTTGTCGTTCACGCCGCCTGTTTGATCATCAGATCATGGGGGGCATGCCCCCCATGATCTGATTGCCCGATCCGCCGATAGGCCTCGACCGGGGTTTTCCCGGCTAGGCCTGAGTGCGGACGCTGGGTGTTGTAATAGGTGATCCAGCGGCCAAGGCCAGCTTTCAACTCCGAGCCGGTCTCGAAGGCGTGGAGATAGACGCATTCGTACTTCAGGGATCGCCAAAGGCGTTCGATGAAGACATTGTCCATCCACCGGCCCCGCCCGTCCATGCTGATGCGAACCTCGGCCTCGCGCAGCACAGCGGTGAAGGCCTGCGACGTGAACTGGCTGCCTTGGTCGGTGTTGAAGATCTCGGGCTTGCCGTAGCGAGCTAGCGCCTCCTCCAGCGCCTCGACGCAGAACCCTGCATCAATTGTATTCGATAGCCGCCACGCCAGCACCTTCCGGGTTGCCCAGTCCATGATCGCAACCAGGTACAGGAAGCCGCGCCGCATCGGGATGTAGGTCACATCAGCGCACCAGACCTGATTGGGCCGGTCGATCACCAACTTGCGCAGCAGATACGGATAGACCCGGTGCTGCAGGTGCGGATCACTCGTGCGCGGCCGCTGGTAGATCGGCGTCAGGTCCATCTTCGCCATCAGCCGCCGCGCCCGCCGGCGACCAACCTCATAGCCCGCGCGCCGCAGGTGACGCGCCATCTGCCGACTGCCGTACCAGGGGCAGTCCAGGAACGTCGCGTCGATCACCGTCATCAGCACCAGCGTCTCATCCGTTTCCGGCACAGGCGCATAGTAATAGGATGAACGGCTAATCGACAGCAGGCGGCATTGCGCCGAGATCGACAGGCGGTGGTGAGCAGGTTCGACCGTCGCCCGCCTCCGCTCCACGCTCATCGACCGAAGGCTTTCGCTAAAAAATCCCGCTCCACCACTAGTCGCCCGATCTTGGCGTGCAACTTCTCGATTTCCGCCTCACTGGCAGCCTTCGATGCCTGATCGCCATTATCGAACAGGCTGGCCATCCCATCCATCGCCTGCCGCTTCCATGCCCCGATCATCGTGTGGTGGATGCCATGTTCGGCCGCCAGCTCCGCCAGCGTCAGTTCGCCACGGATCGCCTCCATCGCAACCTTCGCCTTGAACTCCGCGCTGTAGCGCTTTCTCGTCGTCTTCATTCCCGTCCATTCCTTCAGGTCGGGATGAGCTTATCACCCTGTCCGAATTTCCGGCACCACCTCACTTGGCGGAGGTTCCCATATTGCAAGCCATAATGCTCAGCTTTGGCCCTGCCCTCGCCTGGTTGACCACATCTGTAATCCAGCGGCAGAAATTGCTCAGGTTTGGAGACTTTGTCATTTTCAGGGCACCAAGCAATAACCCGGTTCGTAAAAATATGGAAAAATATGACCTTAATTGACAACTGGAAGAGGCAGCCATAGTTTATTCATAACCGCATCGTCCGTGATTCGGTCTGGGGCACATGATGATCGACACCATATCCAACCTCAAAGCCATGGTCGACAATGGCGAGGCGCTGAGTTCGCAGCTCAAGAAGGTTGCGTTTCGTCCCCGGGAGCGCAAAAGGCTCGAGTTGACCTTTGGCCCCGGCAGGGCCGCCGATCTGATCGGCCGTACGCCTGAGGCTATCGCAAAGGCAGAAGCCAAGGGACGTCTCCCCCAGCCCAAGATCGGATCAAACGGCAGGCGTTATTATACGCTCGAGGATCTGACCCTTATCCGGCAAGCGCTCGGCATCACCCCGGGCAAGCAGGCGCACGAGGCAGCGGTCGTCCTGGCCGTTCAGAATTTCAAGGGCGGTGTCGGCAAAAGCACGATAACCAAGCATCTGGCCGACTTTCTCGCTTTGCAGGGATTGCGGGTACTGGTCGTGGATTGCGATCCACAGGCATCGACCAGTTCTCTTTTCGATGTCGACCAGGAAGAGCTTTGGGACAGCGAGGAGACCCTTGCACACTTTTTGGCACCGACAGCGCCGCTCAGCGATTTCCGCCAGACAATCCGTGACACGGCCTGGCCCACGACAAAAATCGTCCCCTCCAGCCTCGGGCTTGGCGAAATTGAGTGGCATATGGTGGCTGGCGCCGAAGGTCGCCAGGAGATTATGCGGCGCTTTGGCCTGCTAAGATCGGGCATTAGCCAGATCCGGCGCGAATTCGATGTCATTCTTCTCGACCCGCCGCCAGCGATGGGCTTCCTGGGTATGAACGTCATGGCCGCGGCGACCGGCCTTGTGGTGCCCGTTCCTGCGCGGCAACTGGACTTTCTCTCCACCATCCATTTCATGACCAATATCGCCGATACGCTTGAGGCGCTTCATGGCTATGACATGGGCGTAAACTATGATTTCATTCGGGTTGTCGTTTCCAATTATTCGCGTTCTGCGGATGGCGAAGCGGGCATGCTACGCATTCTCCAGCAGATGTGCGGCACCAACATGCTGACAAATCCGATACTGGCGTCGGAAGAAATCAAGAATTCCGTCCAGGAGTTCCGGTCGGTCTATGAATCGGACAAACCCATTTCCTCACACAAGACCTTTACCCGCTGTCGGGACAATCTTGACCTGGTGTTCTCCGAAATCCTGCATGTGATCCGCCAGCAATGGCCCTCGACGAGCATGGCGGGCTTTGACGACAGGCATCTGCCGGAGGGGGAAGCGGCATGAGCAAGCGCGCGCTCTTTGATGAGGTCCTCGCCAACGCAGCGGTCGAACAGGCCGACAGCGATCAGGGGCAGGAGGGATCGACGGCGCCGCGGGCGCGCAAGGCCATGAATTTCGCGGCGCGGCGTCTCGATAGTTTCGACGAAGCCGCGAAAATCCTCAAAAAGCCGGCTATCTCCCTCAAGCCGGAGGAAGTTTCCATCTGGCCGGGCAACGCGCGCGATTATGCCGCGTTGACTGAGGAGCGGGTACGCACGCTCATTGACTCGCTCCTTGCGGAAAATGGAAACCGGATTCCGGTCATTGTGCGGCCGACGCCCAACGGCGAGAAGCGCTATGAACTCGTCACGGGAACCCGCCGACATTGGGCGACAGCGTGGCTCAACGCCAACGATCATCCCGAAATAAGTCTTTACGCCTCGATCGAGGATCTGACCGATGAAGCAGCATTTCGTGTCGCGGATATCGAGAATCGCGAACGGGAGGATATTTCCGACTTTGAGCGCTCGACCAACTATCGCGAGGCACTCAATGCCCATTATGGCGGGGTACAACGCCGCATGGCCGAGCGCCTGAAGATCAGCCCGGGAACCCTGTCACGCTATATCGCGCTCGCGGAAATGCCCCCGACGATCGTTGCGGCATTTGAAACATCGCGGGATCTCACGCTGCATTTTGCAAAGCCCCTCCTCCCTTTGCTCGACGACAGGGAGAAGCGAGAGCGCATGGAAGAGGCGGCCAGGGTGCTTGCAGAAGAACAGAGCCTCAAGCAGAGCTTCGAACGGGCCGCCATTCCCGCGAATGAAGTGGTCGCGCGGCTTCTGGCGGCTTCCAACAATGTGCAGGCGCGTGCGCGGCGGCAAAAGCAGACGCTGCAAACCCAATCAGGTCGTGAATTTGGCGTCGTGGAGCGCGATCGCGCTAACGAGCTCATGATCCGGATTGTTCCCTCCGAAAGCTCGGTCGAAGAGATGATGGAGAGCTTAAGATCGATCATTGAGAAGGCACGCATCCGGTCCAAGGCCAAGCCGTGACATGCCGGCGATCTTGATATTTCTCACTCGTGATTTATGGGATTTGAGACGGAATAACAGTAGGTTATGCTAAATGTTGCCTTCGGCAACTCGGCTCTGCGAGCTTGATACGGACTGATTTGACAATGGCAGATTCCCCTCCCTCTCTCGGACGGCAGATTCAGCTCAGTTTTGAGATGTTCACGCCCTTGCCCGACTTCGGGGATATGTCGCTGCGTGACTATCAGGAGACGATGCAGCGCCCCTTTTTCTCGCTGGCCAAGAAACGCATCAAGCCGATCCAGTATCTCAGTCCCAACGGCCAAGTAAGCGTTCACGTCTCGGCCAACCCCCATTACGGCATGGCCACGATCTGGGACGCGGACATCATGATCTTTTTCGCGTCCTACCTCAACGAACAGCGACAGCGCTCCAACCACCTGTCACCGACGATCAGGGTTCATCCCGCCGACATCATGAAGCTCATACGGCGCGACACCTCGGGAAGGGCCTATGAACGGCTGAGAGACGCGCTTGATCGCCTTCAGGCTACCACCATCAAGACAAATATCTGCGCCAAGGGCAAATCCCGGGAGGTGACATTCTCCTGGATCGACAGCTGGACACAATTGATCGATGAACGGCGCAACAAGGTGTTGTGCATCGAAGTCACACTTGCAAAATGGTTCTTCGACGGCGTGCTCGACCAGAAGTCGGTCCTTTCGGTCGATCCGGCCTATTTCGACCTCAAGGGCGGCATTGAGCGCTGGCTGTATCGCGCTGCGCGCAAACATGCCGGCGGCAACGGCGCCGAGGGCTTCACCATCGGCTTCGACACATTGCTTCAAAAGAGCGGAAGCGAGCAGACGCCTGCCAAGTTCAAGGCTTCCCTTCTGGCGATTGCCCGGACGGATGCTCTGCCCGAGCTGCATATCGAAGTGCGCGACGAAAAGTCGGCGAACCCCAAACTCTGGATGGTGATGCGGAAGGACTGGCATGGAGGTCCACAAGCCCCCCCCCCTCCCCTGCCCTCTACTCCGCCCCCAGAGCGCGAATCTCGGCCAAAGCCATCGCGTTTCAGGGCTGATCCGCCTTCAGAGCCGGAAGAGCTCGTCTCGCCGGCTGATATGGCTGCCCTGGTCGCAAGTACCGCCAATGCATTTCGCGTAACCAGCGGTTCGCGGAAAGCCGAGGGCAGCAGCGCCTCGCGCAAACGCGGATCGCGGGCCAAGGATGTCATCGATCCAGAAACATACGATGCCATTCGCCGTGAATTTCCCGGCTGGGATCTCGATGTGCTGATGGCGCGATTTGACAATTATATCGCGAGCAACCTTACCGAGCTCCCGCCAAATTATTCAAAACGCTTCTACTTCTTCATGAAGAGCCACCATCAACGGAACAAGCATAGCCTGCCCGGCTTCTAGAACCTGTCACGTTAAATTGGAGGCAGGCGTTTCACTCCAGTTTTCTGGTTCCGCTTTGTTTCAAGCGTAAAACCGGTTCCCACTTTTGCACACGATGATGAGATGCGTCTTCGACAGACGCCCAACACGCCATGGCGTGTGCAGGACCGGATCCGATGCTGGACTCTCGTCAATCATGCTGGTGCGTCGTTAGGGCAGAAGACAGCTTTCCCCCGCTCTGTACGGGGCTCTCAACCCTTCGCCCGACGGGTATGATGCAGTTCCGCTCCCCAACCATAGGACATCACGCTGATCGCGGACACTGCGGTTGACCAAGGCCTGAAGATCACCCCCTCCCCTACCGAGCTGACCTATATTACCAAGCCGCGTTCGTTGAGGCTGTGGCCGATATCTGCATCGCACAGTGCCTTTGCCGCCCTCCTCCTGCCCCAGGCCGGATCGACAGGATTTCTGTGCAGACGCGCCGACGCCGCATAGGGCAATATCTTCTAGGCCTGGCCGACGACACCCAGCGCAGAACAGGCGACAGGTCCTGCCTAGGGCATGATCCGAGTCAGTATGATCGGATCATGCTCCGATATTCTTTTGCTTTCCGCATTTTCCGAGCCAGCAGATGATGCCATCTGCTTTGAAAATGCTCTAGCGACAATCGCCGCTCCCCTGCCTTAAAGCGCTGCTCGCCGAACCGGATTCCACAAGAATAACGGCCGAGCTGCACGTACGCTGAGAGAAGATTTTACATCATAAGGATCGGCTCTCAAACCCATCGTGCTATCGCGGATCGACGATTGCGAGTGCCAGGCAACCGTCAAAACCCTGTAAACCCTGCGCCAAAAGGTTCCTAAATAGGCTCTCCGATTCGATGCCCGATAGCACGATAGGTGCCATATGCCCCAAGAGCCTCCGCGGTCGCGCGCATCGTCATCCTTCGCTCTGCCGCAAGATGGATTCTCAGCCCTTTCTTTTCCGCGTTATTCCCGTTTCTTCCTTTCAGATTATCTCCCAGCCCGGGGATCGGGACCGCCCAGAGCGGTTTTCGATCTGATTGAACCAGATTTCCGCTCTAAGACTCTTTGTTTGCCGCGATCTCTTGGAGCCGAAGGCCCGTGCAGCTCAATCGCTCGAAACGCCAGAATCTGTGTTTTTCCGTTTGATTTCGTGGTCTTATACCCAATGTTGCCGAAGGCAACATGCCTCACCTGCTGCAATGCCCGCCATGCCGTGCGGATTTCAATACAACGACATGCTCGCGCCCGATCAGCGGGAAGATTCCCTCGCCACTCGCTTGCCCTTGGCGCTGGCCAACGGTTGGATCATCACTCGGCCCCGCCCCGTATCCAGCCAGAGAGTTCACCCAAAGCCACTGGCACAGTGCAGCTGACAGATACTGATAAACAAGCCCCAGATGCGATGCACATGACAGGGATATCCCATACTAGGGAACCGCTCTTCGAAAAGACAGGCAGAATTACTCGCGCCCGCCAGCCCCGGTGCCATCGCTGGGTTGATCTCAGCATCGAAGAAGATCCTCGCGGTTTGGGCGCAACATGGCAGACCATCATGACAGCGATCGAGGACCGCTCATCGAGGAAGCGTTCCTATGTCCCTGCTGTACGTCGCCAGGATGAGAACCGATTTGAAAATCCTGCAGGGCGATGAGCAGACAGGAGAGGGGGAGGGGAGGGGGCGTGCCTTCAAAGACCGGCGCCAGGACGACCCGGGCACGATCCTCTTCCCTTACTCGCGACAGGATGAAGCTCGAGTAAAAATCGCTCCCTTATCGACCTGCTCCAGCCCGAAATCTCCCCTGCCTCCCGGGCATCTTATCACGCCGGAGACCGTACACGCCGCCGCTGCAGAAAAGCAATCACGTCGGGGAAAGTGGCCTTCAACTTGCGCCGAGCCACCGCCCACTCTTCGGTCTCACCCCAATAGCCCTTCTGCAAAAAATGGCGCGCCGGACCGGTTGGAATACCGTGCCTACCGATCACAGGAGCATGCCGCTCATCGATCCAGGAAAGTCCTATTCGGACATGGCTGAGCCAAACCTCAAAGCTGGCGTGTCGCGTGGTGCCGTTCGCGGACCGATTGCCAGGCCTGCACTGCTTCGATCGACCTGCCCTATCCGACCGCCAGACGAGCCTGCTTGCGCACCGCACCTCACACAAACGACGCCGAATAATGGACGCCAGACGGGAAGGTGGGGCACCCATCAGAACGCAAAACCTGCTTTCCAACGCCCGCAGCTTTGGCCTCTTTGCAAGCCTGCGCCCTCAGTCTGGGGGCCTTAGAGCGCTTTCCAAAGACGCCAACCGGTGACGGCCGATCCCGCATGGCCCGTCCAGCACTGCACGGTGACACAATATCCCCGATAGCACGATGAACGCCAATTCATGCAATTCACCCGGAGTCGTTGGAGACACTCAATTCTCGGGAAAGAGGACTCCTGGCCGCGTAAAGGGAGGGCTATCTGCCATCATTCTTTCGCTTCCATCGTGCTATCGGGCCGTTCCGCGAAAGACATCGCTGCACAGACCGTGCTATCGCGCCGCCTCTTACGTGCTATCGCAGCATCGCCCGTCGTGCGATCACGGATCAACAGACGTGCTATCGCGGATAAGTCCGAACAGCCGAATCGTGGAGTCAGCGCGATTCGCATCCCCACAGCTCTCGCTTAACTCTCTAACCTTATCTCTAATATTCTAAAGGAGGCGCCACTGGCGCCTTTACCGGATTTGAATTTGAAGGAATGATGAGATTGGCGAAAAGCAGCTTGACGGGGCAGACTATGTGCCTGCCGGTCACCCGCTGGGTAGCTCCGTCAATATCTCGCCTTGCACCAAAAACGGGCCGAGCAATCAGTGACCATCGTGCAAACCCACCCATTGATGCTTGAGGCAAGACCATAGTTGAGAACAAAACATGAATTATCTCTAAAATCCCCTCAGATGCCCGGAGAGCGCAAAGAGGCTTCTCGGTAGGCAATCTATCATGAGGCCTTCAGAATCCCCCTGAGAAGGTCTCTGAGAGCCTCGATTTTTCGCCCCTTTAACGTTGCATTTTTGGCCTGGGTCGTCCGCGGACGGAATTGACCCGAGGGACATCTTCCAACTTCAGCGGCTTTCAGGAAACCCAACTATCGCGAGGTGAGCGGCCTGACGCAAAAATACGTTGGCCATCAACCTGGATTACTGGCGTCAGCATCAAAGCTTGCATCCCGAACGGGATTGGATTGTTAACGATCGCAGGCCACGCATCGCCAAAAACAGCTCCGCGTTCGAAGGCCCGATGATAAATGATTCAAGAAGGGGAGGGGAGGGAGCGTCCATCAAGCGAGCGCCATGCGCCATATCTGTCGCGCCTACCGGCGACCGTCGGATTGAGCTCGCCATTCAAGCAACCATCAATATCAAATCATGCAGAAGCAACCGATTCGGTTCTTGTTGCTGATGAAAGCTTTGTCAAATCAAGTAACCGTCTCTTCCAAATGGCAAGAGACAGAGCAATTTTGGTGTCACCTGGCATCTCCAGAGTAGCTGGCTGCTTATCCGGACAACAGGTTTCGGAGGGAGTCAGAAGGCTTGTCATTCTGGCGGTCCTCTTGATCGCCTTGCTGTTCCCCGCCATCACCCGCGCCCAAGGCACGCAGGCCGGCGTAAATGATCTGGGCAGCGCGCCCGTCATCGATCGTGACCGTACCGATCGGGTCACGCCGCGTCTGGAGCGAGGCCCCGCCGCTCCCGCGGCATCCGTTCCGGTCCCTCAAGTCGCCCCTGCATCGCCAACGGCTGCCAGCATCCAGCTTACACGGGTGCGATATGAGGGAACGACGCTTCGTACATCGGTCCTGGATGAGGCGGTAGCCTCCTTTATTGGTCAACCATTGACCAACGCTACCTTGCAGCGTGTGGCCAATGCAGTGACCGCTGTCTACGCGCGAAGCGACATTGCTTTCTATGCCGTTTCCATACCTGCCCAGTCGCCTGTGGGCGGTGAAATCAGGGTCAGGATCGTTGAAGGGCGAATAAAAACCTATGCGTTGGGGGGCATCTCACCAAGCGCCCCGGTGAAATTGATCGGCGCGCATATGCAGCGTCTGATGCGCGAGGCACCGTTGCGTAAATCCACGCTGGAACGCACTTTGTCGCTGCTGCGAGATATTCCGGGGCAGACGGTTAATGTGGCGGTTCGCCAGATGCCGACAGCCGGGGATCTCATCCTGGATGTGATCATCAAGCGCAAGCAACTCGATATTAGCCTTACGATAGACAATAGTGGCGTCAGTAATGTCGTAGAAGGCGTTCAGGCTCAACTGTCGGTAGCGGCGCATGGAGTCATTCGCGAAGGCGATAGCACAAGGGTTTCTGCTTATCTCCCCTTCTATCCGGACAGATATACTTATTATTCACTGAGCCACAGCACACCCATTGGGAGCAATGGGCTGATTTTGTCCGCGAACTTCGCCCAGGTGAACACCAAATCGCGGGTCACGCAAATAAAGGGTGAAGCGTCGCTCGCGGGCGTTTCCCTCACATATTCCATCATCCGATCATATAAGAAGAATCTGTCCGCCAGCCTTTCCCTCGACGGCATCAACAGCACGAATTACTATCTTGATACAGAGTTTGGCGATTATCGATCGCGAGCAGTGCGCGCGGGACTCTCCTGGTCAGACGTCGGGCCTAAGAATGGCTATGCCGCTTCGGCGGTGGTGAGCCAGGGAATCAATGCAATAGGCGCCAAAGCCTTCACCGGATTTTCCGAAATTGATTTCGCCAAGGTCAATATGCAGGTGGTTGGCGTCAAGACGGTTGCAAGTAATCTTACTGCAAAAATCACCGTTAAAGGGCAGTATTCGAAGGACAAACTGCCGGTAACGGAGAGATTTTCTTTAGGTGGACGGGGTGCAGGCATGGCTTACCGGATCGGAACGATAACGTCCGATCAGGCACTTGCATCCAGCCTCGAAATGAGCTGGTCGCTTCCGGCAAAGTCTCCTGTTTTGAAGGCGACATCCTTGTTCGCTTATGTGGATGGTGCTGTGGCCCACACAGTGGCAAGACCTTATTACGGGATTACTGCCCAGGATTATTCACTTGCGTCGGTCGGCGGTGGCGTTCGCGTGGGTGTGGGGAAGGGATGGCGTGCGAGCGCGGAGGTTGCGCTCCCGGTCAAACGCCCCACCGATGCCTATAGCAAGAAGGCGCGCTTCTTCTTCGGGCTGGGCCGGGCATTTTAGCAATTTTGCGAATACGCAAAATCTGCCCATTTCCCGGTTTCGGATCTGAAGGGTGTGGAGCACGACCTTTTGCAATGAAAGAGTTTCATGATGAAAAATGCCTGGGAAGTGTGGCCGGCCATATTGTCCGCAGCGGAATGCGATGCTGTCGTCGAGAAGGCCGAGCAATATTCGATTCAGTCCGCGACCGTCGGATTTGACGAGGCGCAACGTGATGACCATGCCTACCGCAGCTCAACAATCCGCTGGCTCGATCCGGACAATGAGGCGGAGCTTGTCAAGACTTTGATGCGATATGTCCATGCGTCGAACAGGACGAATTTCGGCATAGACATTGTGGCGCCATACGACCTGCAATACACCGAATATCACGGCACGGCGCATGGCAAATATGATTGGCATCATGACGTCTGGCTGGAATCCCCACGGCCCTATGCGCGCAAATTGTCCTTCGTCGTCCAGCTTTCCGACCCGGAAGATTACGAAGGCGGGGCCTTTGAATTTTTTGGCCTTCAGCAACCGGGTGTAACCTTCGCTCCGCGCGGAAGCATGTTGATCTTTCCGTCATTTCTGCAGCATCGCGTTCTTCCGGTGACAAAGGGCATTCGGCGAAGCCTTGTGAGCTGGGTCGAGGGGCCGCGCTGGCGGTGAGCGACGACGTTTTTCGAAGTCAGTCTTGAAGGCGGTTGACCGGCTGCGGTCGTCCAGCCTGCGAAGGCCAACGTCAAATGGGCAGCGGCCTGACGGTCTAATAGCATTGAAATGCGCTGCGGAACGCTCTGATGGCGCGCTCCGCATTCCCAATCTCTCTCATTCGGCAGGCGGGTGCAGTGGATGGCGCCATTAGCTTTTCCTTCGATCCCCATATTGAGTGCTTCAAGCCTGGCTTGCCTGTTCATTCTGCTGGGAGTCGCGGTTTATTTTGACCTCCGCTACCGGCGGATACCCAATGGCCTGCCCCTGCTCGTCGCTCTTGCGGCAGTTCCTTACTGGGGAGGGGTGTCGGGGCACGCCATGCCAGCGGCGATGGGGCAGCAACTCCTCATCCTGCTGATCGCCGCAGTGCCGCTTCTGGCGCTCTTTGCTGTGGGCGCTTTGGGTGGGGGAGACGTCAAGCTGCTCGGCGCGCTCCTGCTATGGACTCGTGCAGGAGATGTGCTTGCGATGCTCGCAATCATAATTCTTGCAGGAGGCGTGGTAGCCGTTGGGGCTCTGGCTCACGGGCTATGGAGACGCAGGAAACCGAGCGAGGCAACGGTACCCTTCGGGCTGGCTATTGCTGCCGGCGCTATGCCGGTCCTGATTGGTGATTTGGTCGTCAGTTTAAAAGCGCTGGGCCTTCCGGGCTGACGTTGCGACCAGGCGGTGATTCGCCCCCGCGTGTCTCCTCGGACTCGTCTTGGCGACCATTCTCCCGTCTGGGTAGTAGGAAGCCATCATGCTTCCTTGGCCGGGATGATTGCCCAGGAGAGACAGCCTATTGGGATGCGTCACGCAAGTTTCCGGCCGCAGCTAGCACAGGCGCTCTATCGTCACCTGGTAAAATTCAACGGACCTTTCCCGGGCGTCAATCCATCGTGGCATAGGGAGTCGGCCTGCGTGCGGATACGAGGGATAGGCGCGGAACGTCTCTCTTGCATGCTCGATGGGAGGGGATGCGAGCATCATGCTTTCGGTGTGGACAGCGTCGATCGCCAGATCTCAGGAGCGCCGCCGCGGTCGCCGACAGCCTGCCGGGAAACAGGAATCAAGTTGGGCAAAGGCCCGATACGAGATAGCGCCTGGCTGTTAGCAGCATGACCGGCCGTTACAGGAATCGCCGTGATTCCGACGACATCAACTAAAATGTCGCTGGCATCGAAAATGCGTGTGTCGCTCAAACAGTCAATGGCGAATGCGGTGCCAGAGGCAGTCGTCGAGACAAGCCATAGCAGTGTACATGTGCTTGATTCGGCAGGGATAGGCGCAAATTTTGCAGCGAGCGCTGCATGAAAGACGAGCTTGCAGATTCGCGCGGGGGATAGCGCAGCCATCTTTCGCGAGCCGGCTCTGTTCTTGGGTAAATGTGCGCTTGGACAGGGCGGCCGCAAATGGAGGCGGTCGGCGATTCTCAGCGCGTGAGGGTGTAATCACGGGTGAATTTTGACAGAAACAACCGATCCGGTTGTTTGCAGGATTGAGTTCATGTCTTGAGTGAAAACTGGCGTTTGCGTAACATTGGGTGAATGGAACGCTGGATTTATCGAGGAATGAGAGAATTTTTGAACCGCGATTAGTCTGTTGCGGATATTCGGGCGGTGATGTTTCGCGACGAACTAAGCCATTTCGGGGTCTGATAATGGTTATGACCGCATTGGTTTCTTCTGCTCGCTGACCATTTGCCAGATCGGGGTATTGATCCCTCGTCGCGAGAGTCTCGCAATAACAGGGAGTAACCCCAATGGCATTTCATGGATCGCTCCGTTCAGGACGGCGCTATCTGCTGTGCGCCACGGCCATTCCGCTTCTTCTCCTGGGGGCATGTGCCGATGGCGTCGGTTTCGACGTAGGCGCGGGCGGTGGACAAAATCCTTCTGGCCCGACCGGCCCCGGTGGTCCGACCGGCCCCACTGATCCGAGTGGTCCCGGCGGTCCGACTGGCCCCGGCGGTCCGACTGGCCCTGGTGGCCCGACCGGCCCTGGTGGCCCGACCGGCCCCGGTGGTCCGACTGGCCCCGGTGGTCCGACCG